>WNGE01004320.1_pt1 | contig 31804 bp, 23 predicted proteins | sample 5400651 | NCBI WGS metagenome assembly WNGE01 (sample SAMN13153370, study PRJNA577476) | soil metagenome | isolation source: 60 cm soil or saprolite under grassland replicate 2 | place: USA:California | collected 2016-06-15
GCCTCTTCTGCTTTCCCATAAAAACCGTGACACTACCTCTTCCTAATACCATCCAATGGGCATTCGACCTGACCAGCGCTGTTGAGCCGTCGATGCCAACAACGGTTACCTTCCGCTTGATACGGCTCATTGTGTTTGTCATCAACGCCGGTATTTCGTCAAAATGAGGAATAACGGCAATGCCAGGAACAAGGCTGAGGGCAGGGATTGTGCGCCACACCTGCGGAAAGTCGAATACTTCACCTCCCAGTACCATAGCTCCTGCTGAACAACCGGCTACCACACCACCAGCAGCCAGTAGGTTCACGATAGCTTCCCAGGAGGCTGTTCCTTGTAGTGTCTCAAGAAGATAACGGGGCTTACCTCCAGAGAGATAGACAAAGTTGGCCGCCGTGATCTGGTCAACGATTTTGCTATTGTCGGCATCCGCTCGCTTGAGCAGCATAGCAGGATCAACTGTCGCACCTAATTGAGAGAAATGCTCGACCCCCATCTGTGCCCACCGTTCCGCGACACCAGGCCCATCCAGCGCTGCAGCTGTCGGCAGCACAACTACGCGTGGCCTACCACCTACCCGCTCAAGCAGCACCTTATCCACTGCCACAATTGGCGGCAGATACTCGCCAGCACCAATAAGTGCTACAGTTCCAGGCACTGATATGCTCATAGCTAACTCCTCAAGTAAAACCCCGAAAGGTTTCTTCTTTATTCTCTACAATTCTAAGCTTCACGATACATACTTTGTCAAGCTCAGCGATCCACGATGTGGCCTTTCTTCTTCTTTTCTCATTCCATTAGTCCTTGCACCCTCCCTAACAAGCACTGCCTGCCCGATAGCTATCTTTATAGATGGATGAGAGGGAAAAGGTAAAGTGTTTCTCCAACTTTTGGAAGGAGTGTGACAATGAGCCGCTTGAATCGATGTACGAAAGAAAGCCGCCAGGCGCTGGCGATTGCTCGTGCAGAGGCATGGCGCCTGGGGCATAAGGCTGTTGGTACTGAGCATATATTGCTTGGCATACTAAAACTAAATGACCCTCTCATTGAAGGGCTATTTGCATCGCTCCATGTAAGTACTCTACGCGTGACCCAGGTATTAGAATATGTCGTGGGCCGTGGTAACAAGGCACTCGTTGGTGAGCCATCTCTTAGCGCAATGGCGCGTACTGCGCTAATTTTTGCAGAACAAGAGGCTATGGCGGCCCAGGCAGAACTGATAGGCGTGGAACATCTACTGCTTGGCTTATTTAGTGAAAGGGACGGGGTAACGGTAGGTGTATTAGAGAGTTTTGGTGTGTACCTCAGCCCGGCCCGGCAACAATTTACTCGTGACCTGACAGCAGCAGCCATGGCCGGTATGCTTGATCCAATGATCGGGCGCGAAGCCGAGCTAGAGCGTACTATGCAGATTTTATCACGTCGATCAAAGAACAATCCTGTACTCATTGGCCATGCAGGCGTAGGTAAAACAGCCATTGCGGAAGGCCTGGCTTTGCGCATTATACAGGGACAAGTGCCTGAAAATTTACTGGATTGCCGTGTGGTAGCCCTGGATGTTGGTCTGCTCACCGTTGGCACCAAATTTCGCGGTGATTTTGAGGAACGCTTGAAGTGCATTACGCAGGAAATCATTAATGCGCGAGGTATTATTATTGTCATTGACGAGTTGCACACGCTTGTTGGCACAGGTGTGGCCGAGGGTTCAGTCGATGCAGCGAGCCTCTTCAAACCAATGCTGGCGCGAGGCGAATTTCAGTGCATTGGAGCCACGACGATGGATAACTATCGCAAGTCTATTGAAAGCGATCCCGCGTTAGAAGGTCGTTTTCAGCCCGTACAAGTTCCTGAGACCACTTTAGAGGAAACACTTGAGATTTTGCGTGGTCTGCGTTCGCTCTATGCTGATTTCCACCAGGTTACCATCACCGACGAAGCGTTATTGGCAGCAGTGCAGATGTCTTCACGCTACATCCAGGGCCGTTATCAGCCAGACAAAGCTATTGATTTAATCGATGAGGCCGCAGCCCGTGTTTGTGTGGAACGGTCTGTTGCACCTGATGAGATACGGAGGCTGCGTGAAGAAATAGTGATGGTGCAGAAAGCCAAAGATCACGCCATTGCCCACCACGACTTTGTCATGGCAGCGAAGAAGCGCATACGTGAAATGCAGTTGTGCCAGGAATTGCGGGCTGTCGAGCACGAGTGGGGTGCTTCACATGAGCAGGATCGCCCTGTTGTTGGAGAACAACAGATAGCCCAGATTGTGTCTATGTGGACAGGTATTCCCGTTGTGCAGATTGCTGCCGAGGAAGCCGGGCGTTTGTTAAAATTAGAAGACGAGCTGCATCAGCGCGTCATAGGGCAGCATGCAGCCGTACAGACAGTAGCCAGGGCTGTGCGACGTTCGCGTACCAATCTCAGAGATGGCCGGCGTCCTATAGGCTCGTTTATCTTCGTTGGTCCAACCGGCGTGGGTAAGACGGAGCTGGCGAGAGCGCTGGCCACAACACTCTTTGGCGACGAGAATGCCTTGATTAAGCTAGATATGTCAGAGTTTATGGAGAGCCACCACGTTTCCCGTCTCATCGGCGCGCCTCCAGGATATATCGGCCACGATCAAGCAGGCCAACTGACCGAAGCGATACACCGGCGTCCGTATAGTGTAGTCTTGTTTGATGAGATTGAAAAGGCGCATCCAAAGATCTTTGATCTCCTGCTCCAGATTTTGGATGACGGCTGTCTCACCGATAGTCATGGGCAGGTCGTGGATTTCAAACACACCTTCATTATTCTTACTTCAAACGTTGGAACCGCCCAGCTCGAACATAGTGAAATGGCCTTTACCTCGAAAAGGCGTAGCGCACAGGAATCCCAAAGAACGACCCATGAACATATCCGTTCACAAGTTTTGCCCGCGTTGAAAGACCTATTTAAGCCCGAGTTGCTCAACCGTATCGATGAGATTGTGGTATTCCACACTTTAGAGCAAGAGCACTTACGCGAGATTGTAGACCTGATGGTAGCACAGACGCAGAAACGTATGAAGGATCAGGCAATTGAACTTCAAGTCACCGATGCAGCTCGCTGCCTGCTTGTCAAGTACGGTTATGATCCGTTCTATGGTGCGCGCCCCCTGCGACGTACCGTGCAGAGAATGCTGGAAGACCTGCTCGCGGAGTCAATTCTGCAAGGTGCTTTCGCGCAGGGCGATATCATCATTGTACATGCTGCCGAGGACAAACTTGTGGTGAATACCCTGGCTGTGGCTCACGAGAGTTTGTTTTCTAAGAATGGTAATGGAAAAGTGGGCAGTTAGTAATTTCTCCTACTCCCTCTTGACCCAAAGTCACATACTGCCTATACTAGAGCATAGTTATTAGGGCTGGTAGATTGAGAGTATAGAGAGTATCCCTCCTTATGGCGAGAGGGAGGAAGAGACAGAGACAAGTGAAGATCATTGTCCGCTGGCGACCGCTGGCTCTATTTGGTCTGGCCGTGCTTGGTCTGCTTTTGCGCCTGTACGGTTTAAATTGGGATCAGGGCAACAACTTTCACCCCGATGAACGCCAGGTCCTCTTCCAGGTAATGAAGCTGGCATGGCCAAACAGCATTGCACAGTTCTTTGATCCCCAACATTCGCCGCTCAATCCACATTTCTTTGCCTACGGCTCCTTTCCCCTCTACCTGCTGGCTTTTGTAGGCAGCATCCTGGCGCGCTTCTCTCCTGGAATGGGAACCATCGACAATCTCACCCTTGTCGGGCGTGCTATCTCTGCACTATTTGATAGTGGCACCATTCTCTTGACTGGTTGGCTGGGTTTGTTGCTGGCTAATGACTCCACGCCAGGGCGACAGCGTGGATGGGCTCTGGCCTTATTGTCGGCTGCACTCGTAACATTCACGCCCTTTCAACTCCAACTCTCGCACTTCTATGCCGTTGACACACTGCTCCTCTTCTTCGTCGTGCTGACCATGCTTGCCTGTGTCGCACTGGCGGATACGGATAGACCCATCCGCTGGTCGCTGGTGGCCGGTCTCGGCTATGGTCTCGCCCTCGCCACCAAATTCAGCGCCGCACCCTTAGCTGTACCGCTACTCGTTGCCCTGGCAATACGCTGGTATAAACACGACCTCTACTCGGCCCTTATTCCCTTATTATTGGTAATGAGTACCACCTGGCTAGTATTTCTTATAGCCATGCCCTATGCCTTTCTTGATTTGCCAAATTTCGTACAACAATTGACTGAACAAGGTGACCTGGCACGTGGTTTAATTGATTTTCCCTACGTGCGCCAGTTTGCCGGCACAACGCCCTATGTGTATGAGGCTCAGAATATGCTGCTTTGGGGCATGGGCCTCATGCTGGGTCTCGCAGCGTTTGTGGGATTTCTCTGGCTCTTATGGCGCGCCTGGAGGCGAGATGCTGGCTCCTGGCTCATTGTGCTGTCCTGGGTACTTATCTACGGTGCGATTACAGGCAGCTTCTACGTCAAATTCATGCGCTACATGCTGCCCATCTATCCATTCCTGACCTTGATGGCTGCGGCTCTAGTGCTGGCCTTTATACGTCGTGAGCGTATGGTAGAACTGGACTATAAAAAGAGAGTACCGGCGGCTCTTCCTTATGTTGCTATTCTGCTTGTCCTGGCCGGAACAATGTTTCAAGGGCTGGCACTACTGAATGTTTATAGCCAACCGAATACACGCATCCAGGCTTCACTGTGGATATATAGCCATGTGAAGCCTGGAAGTGTGCTGACCTACGAGCAATGGGATGATCCTCTTCCTGTACTTGTTGACAATCATGATCCTTATATCTACTCACAGGCCACCTATCCTGATGCAAATGGACAACTACAAACTGGATTAGACCTCTATGGTGATGATACTACTAATAAGGCCCGGCAACTGGCCAGACTGTTGCCTACTATCGATGTCATCACTATGGCAACCGATCGCCTGGACAAATCTATTCCACGTCTGCCATTTCGTTACCCGCTGACTATCCATTACTATCAATTACTTTTCAGCGGTCAACTTGGTTTTCACCTGGCCGCACAGTTCGAGAACCATCCAAACTTGTTTGGTATTACGCTCAACGATAGTAGTGCCGATGAAAGCTATTCTGTCTTCGATCATCCGACGTCGCGCATCTTTGTGCGCGATAATCCCTACCCCTATACCTCCGATCAGCTCTTTCATAAATTGCTTGAAGGAGTGCAGTTACCGCCTCTTGGGCGCAATTCATTGCGCCTTACGCAGAGGTGCATCGTATTTCGCCCAGAAGGACATAGAGCCTGTAGGTTTGCAAGGAGTATAATTTAGTGGCAATTCACCCCCATAGCTGAAGCTAGGGGCACTCTTGCCGCATTTTAGTAGCCAGGTGGTATACTTAGGAACTTACGAGATAACTCATTCGTCGTTAATGTAGTGCTCTTAATAGGTAAAATCGTTGTGGTGCTGACGTGTTTATTAGTGGTGTAAAGAATTTCGGGGAGAATAAATGGTCGAACTGATACAAATGTGGGCTCTCGTTGAGGTGCTGGGCTTCATCTGCCTCCCGCTCACCATCACCGTCTTTCATAATCTTCCCGATCGCGGCTGGGCTTTTAGCAAAGCTATAGGTGTGGCTCTGCTGGCCTTTTGTGTCTGGCTGCCGTTAATGGGCCTGCATTTTCTACCTTTCAGTCCGCTCTTTATTACCGGTGTGTTGCTCATCCTGGTGGCTTTCAATATCATCGGCTTTCTGCGAGTGCGTCATACTTTATTTAAAGTAGTGCGCGTCAACCTCATCTATATTGTGGCCTGTGAAACCGTCTTCTTTGGCATGATGTTCTTACTTGGTTGGATTCGCTCGTATGTGCCTGATATTCACTCCTTTGAAATGTTTATGGATGAAGGCTTCATTGCCGCCATTATGCGCAGTCCCCATTTTCCGCCCAACGATATGTGGTACTCGGGTTATCCCATCAACTACTATTATTATGCGCACTATACTGTTGCGGTATTGGCCAAACTGCTCGGGCAAAGCCCTTCCATTGCTTTCAACACAGGCATCAGTACCTTCTATGGTTTGACAGGCGTCAACCTGTTTGGCGTCACCTGCAATATTGTCTCCTGGGCACGACATTTACGTAGAGGACCTGGTTCTGCTAACCGGGAGGAAAATGGACAACCCGGGACCGTCTACCCGCCGTTACTGCGTGCTGTTCCTTACGGTGTGTTGACCATGATCATGGGCCTTGTATTGGGGAATCTGGCAGCGACACAACAATGGTGGGAGGATCATGGTGACTTAACTCAGTTTAACTGGTTTAATCCATCCCGTGTGATTGATAAAACTATCAACGAATTTCCTGCGTTTAGCTTCTTGCTCTCCTGCTTTCATGCCCATGTGCTGGCTCTAGCCTTTACTATTTTAGCTATAGCCCTGGCTCTGAATCTCTTCCTGGAACCAGTTGCTAATGATGGAAGAGGTGGTAAAGGGCTCTTTGTCTTTGGACGAGGTTGGCGCCTACCACTCACCATGGGAACCACGGCTTTGGTACTCGGGGGCCTCTTCACCATGAATGGCTGGGATTTCCCTACCTATACGGGACTGACAGTCGTTTGTATTGCCTTGCAGCACTGGCTTGCCTACCGGTCCCGCTTTCGCCTGGAACTCGTGCTGGATATATTTACAGCTTGCGCAGGTCTCATCGCCCTCTCATTCATCTTGTACGCCCCGTTCTACCTCAGCTTTATTTCACCATCACAGGGGCTTGGCATCGTGGGGTCGAGTGATCGCTCTCCGCTGGCGAATGAAATATTAATCTACGGATTGTTTGCTTTTGTCTTCCTCTCGTTGTTGGTGGCCAGTGCGTTGAAGCATCCGTTTTTCACACACTCAGCCTTACCTGTTCCCCAGACAGAGTTCCCGCAAGGGGATGCCCCTACCATAGACGGCTTAGACGGCTCTGGCAAGCTGCTTCCTTCGTATCACAGTAGGAACGTCCCCTTATGGGTGCCCTGGACGGTGTTCATCGTGGCAGTTTTGATCATTTTCTTTGTGCTGCCCAATAGCGCGACATTTGTGGTAGCTGGAAGCATCACTGCACTAGGAGTACTAGCGATTCTGTACAACCTGCGCCATCGCTCGCTAGCATTTACCCTGTTGTTAGGTACTATAGCCTTTGGATTGGTGGCTATCTGCGAGATTTTCTTCTTGAAAGATGTCTTTGCCGGCAATTATCCACGTATGAATACCGTCTTTAAGTTCTATTTCCAGGCGTGGGCGCTCCTCTCCATAACATCGGGGGCGGGACTCTACTTCGTCCTGGAGAGTTTCCGTCCCGTGGCAAGCGCCTCACGTGCACAACGCTGGTTGCAGCGTGATGTGGAGGCTCTTTGGATTGTAGGATTGCTGCTATTGTTGCTGGCCAGTGCCGTCTATCCCTGGGCGGGAACATATGCGCGTACCGATTACTACATGCACCGAACTAATAGCCTGGATGGCTTAAACTATCTACAAACTTGTAAATTTCCAAATTGTGATTATGATACATCTGGGGATTATGCCGCCATCCGCTGGCTCAATAGCCATGTGAGCGGTGATCCCGTTATTGTAGAGGCTGTAGGTGACGACTATACAAGCTACGCGCGTATTTCCGCCTTTACGGGTCTACCATCTCCCATGGGTTGGGTGGGACATGAGTACCAGTGGCGCGTGAATTGGCTCAACAGTGGTCTCAATACCGTTGATTTTGCTAACCGCAAAGGAGATGTCGATACGATATACATGGATCCACATCCCGATGTCGTTCTGAATCTGCTTGCTCGTTACCATGTCCAATTTCTGTACGTTGGCTTATTAGAGCAAATGAAGTACCCTGCGGCCAACCTACATCGTTTCAGCGCATATCCATTTATGCAAGTTGTCTATTCTGCTCAAGGTGTAACAATATACAAGGTCAATGGAACCTGAGATTGTAGAATGACGTAGAGGCACCATAGGGTGTTCAAGGCTACCTTGCATCCCTGCTGAGCGTAGCTAGACGCGGCAGCGTCGTTGCAGGGATGCCTTTCTAAGGAGGCGCTTTTGAAGAGTTATGAAACTGGATCACGAAAAAAAATAAACCCTACAGAGGAACCGCTTGCGGATATTCCAGGCCGAGGGGAAGAGGAATATGCTGTGGAGGAATCTCCAACGGCTGCCAACTATACCGAAGAAAAGTTAAGTCCTGTTGAGGTCGAAGAAGAATCTTCGGAAGAAATGTTTACGGTTTCTCATGACGAAGAGCCGGTTGAGCGACCTCGCCAGCGCGGCTTCTCTCCGCCTTCACGTGAGCAGATCTTTAACTGGGCTCCTTTTTGGGGGGTCATCTTGCTTGGGGGTGTGCTGCGCTTCTGGGGGTTAGGAGATAAGCCACTGCATCATGACGAAAGCCTTCATGCCTACTTCTCCTTGCAACTTATGCATAACATGGAAAATTGGATTGGTTGTTTCAATCCAAATAATTCCTGTTACCACTACGATCCCTTGCTGCATGGGCCGTTTCAGTTCCATTTCATCGCGCTTGTCTACAAAATTTCTCAGCTTTTGGGCGCTTCTGATAATGGTGTGAATACAACTACTGTCCGTATTTTAGCCGCTACCCTAGGAACACTGATTGTGGCTTTACCCTATTTCCTGCGGGATTACCTGGGCAAGTGGGGAGCATGGTTGGCCTGCTTCCTCCTGGCAGTTTCACCCAGTATGGTCTACTTCTCACGCTTTGCCCGTGAAGACATCTATATGGCCTGTTTCACCCTGTTGCTGGTTGTCTCTGTTGCCCGCTATGTACGCGATCGCCAGATGCGCTGGCTCATTCTTGCAGCCCTGGCCTTCTCACTCTCCTATGCGACAAAAGAAGCAACATTTTTAACCGTGGCGGTCTTTGGCAGCTTTTTTGGCGGTTTGATAGCCTGGGAACTGGGTCTCAAGTGGCCGGTACGCTCACGTGTCAGTCCAGAGACGTCTCCCTGGTATATCCCACGAACCGCCGCGCCCATTACTCTACTTGCCTATCTTCTCGTGGCTGGCATAGCAGCCAAAGTATTCTTTGCCTGGTTAAAGGCTCTGTCTATCTATGTTACAGACCCTAAAAATACGCCTGCCGCCGACCTCTATGTGCAGGGATTGAAAGATAAGACGGTAGCCATCGTGCCGTGGATAGGCATCATTCTCGGTATCTATGTTTTGAGTATCCTGGGGCGTGAAATGTTTGGGAAGTTGCCTCCTCCGGGAAGACATGGCCTCGCAACACGTATTGATCCAAAGCAGCAGAGCATGTTGGATACCGTTTTGACGATGCCATGGACGCACTGGTTTTTCGCTGTCTTGTGCGCCTGGGCAGTTTTCCTCGTCTTGTTTACCGTCCTCTTCACGAACATCAGGGGTGGCATTGGCGATGGCATCTGGCAAGGCCTTTATTATTGGATACAGCAACAACAGGTGGCGCGTGGCGCTCAGCCCTGGTACTACTATCTCCTGCTGATACCCCTCTATGAGCAGATTGGTGTGGTATTCGGGCTCGTTGGTGTAATACGCTGCATTGTGCGACCAACACGTTTTCGCCTCTTCCTGGCCTACTGGTTCGTAGGTAACCTGTTTCTTTACTCCTGGGCAGCTGAGAAGATGCCCTGGCTAATGATCCATATAACGATGCCAATGCTCCTGCTGGCAGCCATTGGCCTGGAGCCAGCTGTAGTGACGGTGGTCAACCTGGCGAAGAGCAGGTTGACTCGTTCTGTTTCAGACGAGAAACCCAAGGAGGCCAGGAGTGAACGTTTACCTGTAATCGTTCCGCAGCCACAACCACGAGTTGGCGTGTTGGCGGGCACCACCGCTATCGTTGGAGTTGTACTGGCGGTGCTTTTGCTGCTGCCCACGGTGCATAACATGTACGAGGTCAGCTATATCCATGCCGCTGATGGGCCGCATGAGATGATGGTCTATGTACAAACGACTACCGATGTGAATACTGTGATGGCAAAGGTCGACGCACTCGACCAGAAAATGTATGGAGGCAAGCATCTTTTGCCTATCGGCCTGATGAATGATGCCACCTGGCCCTTTGCCTGGTATGTGCGCGACTATACCAACGTCTGCTTCAACTATCCCGATGGTTGTGCCGCTAGTGCCAGGACCTACCCGGTCATTATCACAGGTGGGGATAACCTGTATACGGCGGAGTCACAGTATGCCGGAAACAAGGGTAACTATGTGTTTCACCAATACCATATGCGCACCTGGTGGGATGAGGGCTACAAGCCGCCTCCTTGTCAGCCTACTAAGACAGATAATTGTGCAGGTCAGCCAACCTGGGGAGGGGTTGGAGTAGGTCTGTGGTTGAGTTATGGCAGTACTCCACCTCCTAACGCGAAGTTTAATCTCGGCCTGGCTGCCCAACATATCTGGCAATGGTGGTGGTATCGCCGTGCCATTGGTGATACCGGCGGCACGTACGATATGGGCCTGTTCATTCAAAAAGATTTGGGTGTAACGCCGTAGAAAATAGACTACCTGTAGGCAAGTGCAGCCTCTAGCGACATATGACTAGAGGCTGCACTTGTCTACGGTTATGGAAACCAAAGAAAAAATGCTACTCCCCTATTTCTCTACTACCTATCCCAGGCCTCTCTACGATCTCTAACAGCATCTTATCGTCATAGTGCCAGGGTGAATAGTTTGTACTGCGCACAAAGGATATGAAGAACTCATATACACCATGGCGCGGCTGCAAAGCCAGTTTCACAGCCCCTAGTGGAACGAGGCCAGACGCTTTGCCTGCATCAAGTACCCGGCGCAAGGCCATTACCAGTAATCCCGGGTCATCTATCTGTCCGCTGCGCCTGGCTTCTGCGCTCTCTACCTCGAAAAGGGGCTTAAGTAAGGCTAGCACCTGCCCTTCGGGTACGATTAAATCAGCGGCTATGGGAAGCGCCCTGGTGAGCGAGAGGTACGAGAGGTCAAGCGTGATGAGACTGGGAGGAGGGTCAAGCGCCATGGTGAGAAGGTCGCTGAGATTTGTGCGCTCGAGGTTACGTACGCGCTCATCAGCACGGAGGCGACCGACTAGCTGACCATGACCGACCTCCACAGCGTAGACGAGCGCCGCGCCATGTTGGAGCAGGCAGTCTGTGAAACCACCCGTGGAAGCGCCACAGTCAAGCGCTGTACATCCTGCTACTGGCACCTTGAAATGCTCAACCGCGGCCTCCAACTTATAACCACCCCGACTGGCGTAGCGATGCCTGCCTCGCACGCGTATCACGGCATCACGAGGTACCAGCATACCGGGCTTATCGATGCGCTGCTCATTGACCAGTACCTGTCCGGCCATAACCCAGCGGCGCGCTTCTTCCTGGCTGTCAAAGATGCTGCGCTCAATTAACAATGTGACCAGCGAACATTTGCCCGTTGATCGGAGCTTCGGTACCTGATGCACGAAATGCTTCAATTCCTTATTGCTGTCATCCAGGAACGAACCTGTCTACCAAAGCCAATATACTTCACAGCATTACTCTTGTCAAAGTATACATTGCAAGCACTGTTCGCATCGATAGAATGTGATCTTATTCCGTTCTTTCTAACAGCAGAGGATATATATTAACCTTCATTAGTTGGGAGTTGGAAAAGCGTCATGCATCGAAACAAGACTCGATTGCTTCATCTTAGAAGAGGAAGAATAGTTCGCGTAGTTCTCGCCTTGCTCTCCATCATTGCCAGTATTACACTCGTTTGGACAGCGCTCATTGGCACCCACCCGGATGCACATGCAAGTACTCCCAGTATTCGAGAAACTCCTACGCCATCAGCCATTCCTTGGAGCGTTGCCTTTGACAGTAATGGCAACGTCTGGGTAGCAGAACCAGGTTGCGATGGCCTTAATTGCACTCCACAAACGGGAGCCATCGCCCACTTTGATCACCAAAACTTTTCATTGCTACAAGACTATAAAGAACCAGCCGGGTATAGCTCTCCTCTTTTCCTTGCTGTAGATACACAAGGCAATGTCTGGTTTACAGAGCCGGTAACAAATGCCATTGGTGAGCTGATTCTCAACAATGGGACCCCGAACTGGAAGCAATGGCCGGTGCCTACAGCCAGTGCTTCCCCGTTTGACCTGGCCTTCGATGCATCAGGTAATCTCTGGTTCACAGAGTACAATGCCGGCAGCATTGGTGAGTTCGTTCCCTCAACCCAGCAATTTTCCGAGACACAAACTCCTACGCCGAACAGTAATCCTTACGGTATTGTTGGGCCAGAACCGAGGACAGGAGCGATGTGGTTTACCGAAAACAATTCCTCTGTATCCCGCATCGCTAGCTTCGTTCCTCCTAAGTCTGGCTCTTTGGATCAAAGTAACATCAATGAATATCTCACCAGGAATACCAGCAATTCTACTCCTCACTTACTTGCCTTCGATAAAAAGGGCAATATCTGGTGGACAGAGGGCTTCGATGGTTACATTGGCAGTCTTGCCATCAGCCAGGCTTCTCCTGGAACAAGCAACGGCGTCAACGAGTACGCTGTACCTCCAGCTCAGGGTTGCCAGAATTGTACCCACATCTCTGGCATTGGTGTAGATAGTACGGGTACAATCTGGTTCGACGACTCGCTCAGTTCGCGTATTGGCTCCTATATCCCAGGCTCTGGTACTTTTTCGATGATCACTGTTGGAGGTGGGACGAACAGTAATTCACATCCTCATGATGGACTGGCCGTCGATAGCAATGATAATATCTGGTTCACAGAGGAGTTCGCCAGCAAGTTGGGGGAAGCCATTCAAGGTAGTGCTGTTCCCGTCAATAAGACCTGGTACTTCGGTGAAGGGCGTGTGGGCAATGGTGTGAATGAGTTTTTAACGCTTGACAATCCTGATCTAACACACAACTGCTCGGTCAGTATAAAATACCTGTACACTGTCGATGGTAGCGCACCCACCAGCAAAACTCTTTCAGTATTTATACCTCCATCCACTCGCGTGTCTCAATCGGTCAATACCGATCTGAGCATCCAGCCTGGCCAGGCCCCTGCTGCCTCAGTTTCAACCATTATCACAGTCAACACAAAATCGACGCCGAACTGCCTAGGCATAGTAGCCGAGCGGCCAATGTACTTTAGTAACCAGATCAAGGGCGGCAGCGATGTACTGGGCGCAACCCAAACAGTCGTGGTAGAGCGCCCTGACTATTTCTCCAATGTCAATGCGGGGAGCGCCGGATTTGTTTCAGGCGCGACCTGTATTGTCGGCGTTCCCGCTTTGAGTAACGATTGGCTTTTTGCCGAGGGCTATACCGGGTCCGGCTTCCAGGAAAACCTTGTAATCACCAACGAAGATACTACAGCCAATGCTCCGGCGAGCGTCACCATCAAACTAGAGTACCAGGATGGTATGATGCAGTCTTTTTCTAATTTGACGGTCAATCCAGCTAGCCAGCTTACCTGGAACGTCAATCAGAATGCCAGATCCGGCGGCCTTGCTGCGGAAGTGGCCTCGACAGGAGCGAAGATCATCGTCGAGCGCGAGATGTTCTTCCAGGATCATTTGCATAGCTCGAGCGCAAGCGCAATAGGTGGCACCGATATCATTGGCCAGCCTGGGCCTGCAGCAGCAGCCTCCTACAGTTTTTCCGAAGGCTACATAGGTTCAGGCTTTGACGAGTGGCTTACCTTGCAAAATCCGACGACGAACACGGAAATGTTGTCTATTACTCTGGTCAATGGCTATAGCCGTTCCTTTAGCGAAACGGTTCAGGTGCCCGCCAACACACGCGTCACCGTAAATGTTAACTCGCTTGCCTTACAAAATGTTGTGCATACGGGCGATAGCAAAAAGGGCTATGAAATCTCCATGTCTGTCCGATCACTAACGGGTGCTCCCTTTGTGGCCGAGCGTCCCATGTATTGGAACCTGATGAGTTCCAGTTTACCCACTCAAGGTGGCAGTGATATTATCGGGTATATGGGTTTCTGAAACACTAAAGACTCCTCTCAGGGAGGGATATTTTCCCACGCTGTCTATTCTGCTATAATGAAGAGGCGACCGGTATTTATAAGGCTCTCCACATGAATCAGCACACCATTATTGAGCAAGTGCGATAGGGAGAACTAAGTACAGCATGGCTGAGCCATCAAATAGGAGGTCGCTGTTCCATGCAAGTTCATCATATGTCTCAATTTCCGACTTGCCATGGGAAGCCGTGTGCCGGGTATTGCTGGCTGCAAGGGGGAGCCTGCTAGGGGCGTAGTTATTACGCTCTGTTGCCACGGGATACATGGATTTGCTATAGTTAAGTTACCAAAAACGAATAATCACCAGGAAACTTTATGCCTAAAGATGTAGAACAATCTCAAATAATCCTGCCGCCCCGGCGCAAGGCCGCGGGAGAGTTGGATCAGGGTCCCGCGCTTGGTGGACCACGACCGGGAAGAAGCAGGACCGGCCTCTTTGTCTCGCTGGCCCTGGCAGCGCTGGCCACGATCGTAGTTCTGGCCGGCCTGTTGATACATTTCGGCTCTACCAGCCTGCCTGGCCCGGGCGAGCAGGCTACAGTGCCCGCAGGTTTGCCAGGCTCCTTTGTCAAATCGCCCTATAACCCGTCTCAGGTGAATGCGCTCATGCACCTGGTCGATGGCATGACCTACAGAGAGCTTGCTAATCTCTATGTCGCGCATATGTCGCTGGACGAGAGGCTGGGCCAGTTGATTATGACCGAGAGCGAGCAGAACAACTATTCCGATGACCTGGACTATATGATTACCCAGTTGCATGTCGGGGGCATGATTATGTATGAGTCCCACCTGCAGACTAGCAGTCAGGCCAGGGCGACAATCAGTCAAGCCCAGCAGCGTGCGAAAATCCCCCTCCTGACCTCGGTCGATGAAGAAGGCGGCTTGTACGTCAATCGCCTGGTGCATATCTATGGAGCGCGGCCCGGTCCCTGGGAGATCTACCAGTCGGGGAGTCTGGCTTTTGATCGCCAGCAAGGAGAGAAGATGGCTCACGACCTGCTCTCACTCGGCCTCAATACCGATCTTGCCCCCGACGTGGACGTGATGATTATCCCCGGCGCCGACACCTACGATCGCACCTTTGGCACCACAGCCGATTCGGTGATCAAATATACTGGTCCCTATATCGAAGCCATGCAGAGCAATGGGCTGATTGCCTGTATGAAACACTACCCCGGTGGCCTGGGCAACACCCCGTACGATGCGCACGATATTCTGCCAACCGATAATCGCACGCGGGACCAGATCTACGCGACCGAACTCGCGCCGTATAAGACCTTCATCAACTCGCCGAACCCGCTGATGCGGCCTGGGATGATCATGTCGACCGACGTGCTGATGCCCGCCATCGACCCGACCTTACCGGCGGAACTCTCACACAAATTCATGACCGACATCCTGCGCAAAGAGTTCGGCTACGATGGCGTAGTTCTCACCGACGCCCTCTACATGGGTGGTATCTCCGCGCGGTGGAGCGAGGCCGAAGCGGCAGTGCTGGCGATCCAGGCTGGGAATGACATGATAGGCATTCAAGCAGGCGCTCCACGATGGTCGGCTCTCACTGGCGCGCGTGAATGAGTCGGCAGCCCGCATCATCGCTTTGAAGATGCAGTACCACCTTATGCCTGTCACGCTGCCACGCGATTAATAGCGGTACGCAACAAACATTTGCAAATAAGCGTTGCCACATATCATAAAGAGGGGGAACCCTGTCTGGGAGGCTCTCACACATCCCCCGAATCTTTCTCTCTCCTGTGTTCGCATCCGAAGGGGGCAAGTGATGAGGGGATGTCGGCTATGCCTCTCGACTCACGAACGGCAAAGTGGTACAATGCGTTGCATTAGACGCTCACACGAGCCACCCGCTACAAATATTGGTACCAAGGAGAAAATTGTATGCCACGAGGACGCAAAAGGCCACCGCAAGATAGCGTCGATAGCATACTGCTTGCCATCAGTCGTCGCGATAATATCGATCCCGATACGTTATCTCATTATTTTGATCGCCTGGACGAGGAATGGACTGAGGGAGCACGGGATAAGGTTCTACATTTACTTCGCACGCATGATCCTGCGGCCCATGCCGCCGCCGTGCTGATACTTACTGAACTGGCAACTGACTTCGACCTGGATGAATTGGAAGACCTCGTGGCCGATCCCACTGTGAGCGATATGGCGAAACTCACTCTGTCACCGGTCTTAAAAGATTTGAACTCAGAAATGGCTGATGACGGGCTGATAGAGTATCTGAATGATCCTGAAGCTGCTATGCGACAGATGCAGATGCGCCTGCTTGAACTGGTAGGGCAAAGCGAACTGGGTGTGGAATCGGTGTTGGAGGATATCCTCTCCATGCCTCTTGAAAGGCGCCTTGGTTTCATCAACTGGCTGGGGAGCAGCCATGATCCTCGTGCTGTCAATTTGCTTATTCCCTTACTGGAGAATCAAACGACCAAATTAGTCGTGGCAGCAATCGATGCTCTTGAGCAATTAGGACCGGTAGCTGCCCATCAAACTATCCCTGCTTTGAGATATCTGATTGCGCATATTTCAAATCGCCAGGTGAAGGAGCATGCGCGGGCTGTCCTTGGTAGATTGACCATGCAATCTGCCCTGGGCACCGAAGATGCTGCTATGGCGGATGCCCACCAGCACCAGTTGCAATTCCATGAAGCCCGTGTTAGCTTTCTCGATGGTACTGGCTCGCAAATGATTATGCTCTCCTGGCGGCGTCCCGACGGCTTACTCAAAGGCGTCAATGTCCTCTATCAAGATCAATGGGGTATTAAAGATTGCTACGGTACAGATGAAATGAATATCAAACGTTGGACTGAGATAGTGAGCGAGATGAACGACCAGGGCGTGGGTAGTTTTCAGACCTCACAAGAATTTGCAGGTGCCTTGATTGCTGAGGCTCGTGCTATCAATAAACGCACACATCGCAAGTTACCTATCGCTTATGCCATTTGGCGACCCCTTATTGAAGGTGAGGAGCCTTCAAAGAGAAAAGCTCCTCCTGTCTCGATCAGGCTGGACCTCCCTGAATTCACGCCTGATGTGCTTCAGTTAGCAAAACGTGGTGATGAATTGTACCGGATACCTGAATTTACATCCTGGATGTTCGAGCCAATGGATCGTGTCCAGCCATACATAGACCGTTACTGGTTAAACCGTGGCCTCTTTGGCGCCCCTAATGCGGGTTATCGTGGTCGTGGGCGCAAAAATGATAAGAAACAGAAAGCGCAGTTAGACCTGGAAGCGATCATTAGCGAAGCTATTAACGAGTTAGTGGATGACAAATGGCGTGGAATATATGAGGCTCGCCTGCTGCGTCAAGGAGCCTTACTGCAGTTAGCAGACCGTACGGAAGATGCTCAGTTAGCCTCTGCTGTTGCCGCTGCCCTCCATCCTGGCTCGTCAATGCCAGCAGAAGAGCAGCCTTTCTTAAGAGCCATGTTCCGTCTTTCCATTGAGCAAGGGCCATTCCGCGCGATAGCCGAAGCCCTGGAAGCGGCCAGGTTTGGCCCTATGCCGATAAAACTTTTCCCGGGTATCGAATAATAATCACGTGATCAAGGAATGATCAGAGACTTCTCACCACACGGGATTCATGACCAGTCCCGTAATCAATTTTGGATAAAAGTAGGTAGACTTCTGTGGCATACGGTCATCAGCCTGTGCTACATCGCATACCTGCCTTACTCGTGTTGCATTGAGTAGCAGCGCCCCCTGTACCCGCGTGGCTTCCCCCGTTTTCACAGCTTGTAAGGCCTCCTGGGCATCACGGGTATAGCGAATATACTTACCCGCTGTCACATCTTCCTGGCTTATACTCAGCAAGTCCTCCAACAGCAGCGTATGCACCACGGCTACATCTAATTCATTCCACGCAGTTGAATGGCTACTCTGCTCCATGCGTCTCTTACCCTGTTCGTTCAGCCTCAAGAGCCAGTTTTGTTCAGGCGTGCTAATCACGAAAGAGGTCTCTACTTTCCCCGCCTGCGCTAACTGTCCCAATATTGCTTCACTCGATACCCTTGTTCCCAGTTCCCGCACCGTGAAATACTCTGCAAGTTGCTGGCTTGATAAAGCGCTGAGAGCTTCAGGACTCAAGCCAATGAGTAAGCGATGGGTGGGCAATACCAGGAGACCGGGATCGTCAACGTCGATCAGTGCCATGAGCACAAAATTCACCGCGTCGTTCTCGTGTATGTACCGGCGCTGTTCCCGTATCTCCTCACGATAGTTCAAAGCCGTTTCATAGCGATGATGCCCATCCGCGATGTACAATTGACGCTCGGCGAAGAAATTCTGGATAAGTGCAATCTGTGTAGGATCGGTAAAAAGATGCAGGCGATGTTGATCATTGACCTCGTCGGTAAACTGCACCTCGGCGTTGGCAGCATGTGCTGCGAGCAACCGGCGTATACGGCCCTGTGGATCCTCATACATGCTCATGATAGGGCTAAAATTCGCAGCGCAAGCGCGCAGCAGCCTCAAGCGGTCATCCTTTGCCTTGCTGTGTGTTGTCTCGTGGGGTAGCACAACTTTTGCGCTCCATGGTTCCAGTCGTACCCGCGCCAGCATACTCGTGCGAGTATACGTTTGACCATCATGGTTAAATATCTGTTGGTACAGGTAGTAGCAGGGGGTAGCCTCTTGCCGCAAAATATCATTTATGCGCCATTCGCCAAATATGGCGGCTGCCCGTGTATAACGGTTGTTGAGTGAAGTATCCCCAGGCTCCTCTTTTCCCAGTTCAAGTCGGATGATGTTATAGGGACTTCGTGCGTAGTATCTTGCCTGGTCTTCCTCGGAAATCACGTCGTAAGGTGGCGTAACCACCTGTGCTAAATCACCGACAGTGTCGCTGGAATAGCGTATCCCTCGTAATGTTTGAACGTCTGCCATATTTTAAAATATTTCGCTTTCTTCTTACATAAAGTGCCATTTCTTTTAAGCTGGTTCGATGAAAAACATCCTGTGTCTCATTGTATCACTTTAGTAGTGGCAAGACTTGATACAGGTAGGCGTGCCCTCACTGCACAAATTTTTAGTTTTTTGATATAGAAAATATGTTCCAAAAACTCTTGACTTTCCCCTTCGATGGTGGTAATATGTCTCTTGTTAGAACAAACGTTTTAAAACTAAATAGGCTCTCCCTTACCCCTTCCTATTTTTCCCTCTCGCAAGCGGTCGGGTGTCCTCCCCTCTCTCCCTCTCCCGACCGCTGTGGTGGAATGATTCCACTCAATCTATATGCGAAACCTCAAACCCGCTCTCTTATACGCCTCTTGATCGGCACGGAAGCTATCAGCATTTGTCCCTCTTGCCGCCGCGAGGAACTCTGCCAGCAGTTGCACAGGTAGTGCCGCCAGTAAAGGCGTTAGCTCTTCAGGAAAGTCGGCGCCATCACAGATAGCGAAGCGCGACCATTCCTCGTGTTTGAATAACTCCTCCGTCTCGCCATTGGGGGTCTCACCGATCAACCAGGTGCGCGAACCAATCTCGCTCATAGCCAGGAGAAAATCGGCCATACGTGCCTGTCCATGTCCTTTCACACTAATGGGAATAAGCAGGTCTGCCGTCTCGAAAGCCACCTGTGGCCCATGAATAGCCTGCTCCAACTCAAAACCCTCAGCCGTCACATACGCCGCTTCTTTGGCCTTGAGGGCACCTTCAGTAGCGGTCACCGCGTTGGGTCCCGCACCTACAAAGTAGATGCGCCGGGAGTCTGCTACAGCCTCCCGGGCAATTGAGCGTACTTCTTCTTCGCGGGCCAGGATGTTTTCCATCAGCGAGGGTATCTGTGCCAACCCTTGCTCTAGACGTTGCGCCTGCTTCGTATACCCAAGCAGGGCTGCCAGGCGGGCGGCAATCTGACTCAGGCGCGTCAACGCACCAATATAGCTAATAGAGTGTGTTGAAGAAGGGTCTTGTTCCACCGTCTCTATCACAATATCTGGCCCTTGCATCTTCGAGTTCTTGCCTGTGATCCCGATTGTCGATACTTTTGCTTCCATGGCCCGTTGTACGGCCAGATTGCCGTGTAGTTTACTCCCGCGATGGCTAATAACAATGACACCATCGTCCGTACGTAATGGTCGAGGATAGTTCACAAACTCAAACGACCGTAAAGCCCAGGCATTTGCCCCTGCCAGGCGCAGCAAATATTCACCGACTGTAGCCGCGTGAAAGCTTGTACCAATGCCTGCTAGCAAAATGCGGTTGGTACGTGCCAGCCTCGCTGCTGCTTGTGCTGGACCATCCCAGTTTGTCAGTAGCTCTCGTACTGCCTGTGGTTGTGCGTGGATGGAGCTATAGAGCCCCGTAGTACTCTCTGCCATCTAACAAGTCTCCTTTGCGTAATTATTCGTCTAAAAAGTGTACCTTATTCTCCGCCTCAATGCTACAGCCAAACACAACCATCAAAGAAACCAACTCTACATCCAAAGAGGCTATGTCCTATCTCCTTTTTTAGCTTTATCGTTACTCACATCTTTCCTGATGCGTATAATTTAATAAGAGTGGCGCGTATATCTAATAGGAGTGGTGCTCAAAAGCCTGAACGGTTTCTTTCTGGCTGGTACTTTTCGCTAACCAATAATAGACATAATGTGGCGAGAAGCTTTGCACACCATTTTAGACAGGGACACTCAAAATCACTGTATTCATACCTATACTTATCGAGGTGAAAGTCAATGTCAGGCAAAACAAGTAGTATTCTTCCTGGCCATCAAAGGCAGGATATTGAGCGACTCACTTTTGCAGAACGAGTGCAACTTGGGGCAGAGAATGCTGTGCGCTGCATGGGTGTTACCGCCAACGATCGCATCTTTATTATGACCGACTATGAGCGTGAAAGCATTGCTCGTCATGTAGCCATGGCTGCTCTCGACCGCCATGCCGATGTCACCGTGCGTTTCCTTGAACACTACGGCGAACGTCCACTTACTACCTTCTCTGATGAACTGCGCAACGACCTTATTCAAGCGCGGCCAACAGTAACCTATTACATTGCAACTGCCCAGCCAGGGGAAATAGCCTTCCGTATTCCCCTTCTACCCTTCTTAGCACAGGAACTGAAAGTACGTCACGGTCATATGATTGGCATCGACGAAGCATTGATGGCAGAAGGCATGTGCGCCGACTACGATGAGGTGTACAGCTTGACGAACCAGGTCTATGATCTTGTGCGGCACGCTCAAAAAATTCATGTCACGTCCGCCAAAGGCAGCGACGTAACAGCGACGTTCCATAAAAACTGGAAATGGATTCCTTGCCATGGACGGTACCACGAACAGGGAAAATGGGGCAATTTGCCCGAAGGTGAAGTCTTCACCGCTCCGGCCACTGTTGATGGCGTCCTTGTCTGTGATGTCCTGGGTGATTACTTCTCTGAGAAATATGGGGTGCTGGAACAACCTGTCGTTATCACCGTCAAGCAAGGCTATGTTAGCGAAGTCACCAGCCGGAATGAAGCAGTGGCCAAAGAACTGCGCGATTACCTGTTCTCGGTGCCCAATGGCAATCGTGTTGGGGAGTTTGCCATTGGTACGCTGTCCAGCCTCAAGAAACCCGTTGGCAACCTCTTACAGGATGAAAAAATGCCCGGCCTGCATGTGGCCTTTGGTAATCCCTATCCACAATTCACGGGAGCCGATTGGGATGCGCGGATCCATGTGGATGTCATTCCCACCTGCTGCACTATTGAATTGGATGGCCGCGTCATCATGCGCAATGGTGAGTTCACGATCTAAATAAGTCCAGGCTCAAACATTGACAGTGAGCCATGATTCTTGTTAGAATTATAATAGACTCTTCTTATATCGCTGCAACTGTATCCCGGGTATTGTACTTGCTTGCTCTCGCAAAGAGGGGTTTGAGAGGATTTCCAGCATGGCTACAGCCAGGGGACATCATCTTATTGGTAAGGTGCTCGGCTCGTGCATCATTGAAAAACTGCTGGGTTATGGGGGATCCAGCGCAGTATTCTTGGCCCAAGAAACCACGACAGAGGAGCAGGTTGCCATCAAAGTCTTTCTGCCGCGTTCCTATATGAACGCACAGATGCAGAAAGATTTTTATAGCCGCTTTCTTCGTGAGGCAGAAGCTGTTAGTAAACTCGATCACCCAAATATCCTGCCCATCCATGCCTATGGTGAACAGGATGGGTTACCCTATATTATTATGCCCTATATGGAGGGCGGAACCTTAAGTGAATACATCACCAATCATGGCTGCCTTTCCTTAGATGAAGCATGCTGGTACCTTGAGCAGATCGCTTCCGCGTTAGATTATGCTCATCAGGAGCATGGATATGTGCACTGTGATGTCAAGCCGGCCAATATTCTCCTGGACAGTGACGGCAATGCTATGTTAACAGACTTTGGTATCATTCATATGATGCATCCAGAGTCTGCCACCGGATCCTCAGAGCACAAACCACCACAGATGCTGATGGGAACGCCTGTTTACATTTCACCGGAGCAAGCTTTAGGCCAACCATTGGATGGTCGCTCGGATATCTATTCACTTGGCATCACGCTTTTCTATTTACTAACCGGGCGGTTACCTTTCAAAGGCGATTCTACCATTGCCGTGGCTCTTTTACAGATACATGAAGCTCCGCCTTTGCTTGGCCTGTTGCGTGCTGATATCTCTCCAGGCATCGATAATGTTGTTCAGAAGGCGCTTGCCAAACGACGAGAGGAGCGTTTTCAAACTGCCGGCGAGTTCAGTGCTGCCTTTGCCCAGGCAGTCGCACTTCAGGATTCTAGCACAACATATCAAATTGATCCCGATGGTAAATCTCCTCTAGTACTGCCTGCATACGCTCAAGACTTGAACAGCAACTCGTTGCGGGCGGTCCTTGCGGCCAAACCTGTTGTGCGTGTGAGACCTGCTTCCCAACGCTCTTATAGTTTCCCCCGGCTCATCGTGGCCATCATATTGTTGCTAGCTCTGACAGTTGGAGCTGCCATTGCAGGAGGATTGATTAGTTCGCATCTTGCCAGTAATGCTCCCAAATTACATGCGCAAGTGCAGATTACTCTACCTGCACGGGCGTTGGGTGATAACCTGGCAAATACTGAAGATTGGCCTGCTGGGGGTACCTTTTTCTTCTCGGGGGAGCAGTATCATATCCAAAACAAATTTCCGCATAACGTAGCCCTGGCACTCTATGCCAATCATCAATATACTAACTTCCGCCTCGTTGTCACTACCTCTGAAGTTCATGGCTCAGGCGATGGCGCAGATTACTACGGAGTCGCTTTCCGTGGATCAGCCGATCAATCACATTACTATCTTTTTGAAGTTACTGCGTGGGCTGGCGGTCAGTACCAATTCTGGCGCTATGATGCCAATAATCACTGGAATATACTTGCAATTGGTACCGCTCCCTCGCTTGTGACCGCTCTCGGGAAAAGTAACACAATCACCCTTGTTGCCAAAGGCAAAACATTTAGCTTCTTGATTAATGGAACATCTATCGGATCTCCTGTCACCGATTCCTCAACATTGGCCCTGTCTACCGGCGAAGTAGGCCTCTCGGTAGAGGAACAGGGCACCGAGATTGTGTTCTCTCATCTCCACATCAGTATTCCTGCATGATAAATTTCTTTCTAAAGATCGTTGCTCTAAGGAATTGACATTGCCTGCTCAAGGCTCTATACTGGATTTGACCAGAACAAATAACTTTGCCGCCAGATACTTTCAAAAGGTGTGCCAAGAGGAGGATATTTAAACCATGACGTATGTGATTACTCAGCCGTGCATTGGCGTCAAAGATGCATCTTGCGTCGATGTCTGCCCTGTTGACTGCATCCACCCTTCACAGAATGAGGAAGGCTTTGATGAGGCTGAGCAGCTTTATATCAACCCGGATGAGTGTATAGATTGCGGTGCTTGCGAGCCCGCCTGTCCGGTTACAGCCATTTTTGAGGAGTCTGCAACTCCTGAGGAGTGGAGGCATTTCATCAAAATTAATGCGGACTTCTTCAAATAAACTGTGTGCGTGGCGTTTTTGTGTACAATAGCTAGCTTGCTGCATGGATGTTGTACACAAAAACGTAATGCATACCCATTTGTAATTTGTCCTTAGACTTTCTAATTGTGCTGTGGTATAATGCTCCTTGCGAACGCAGTACACACACTACTTCTGAGGGAGCAGTCTCCTATGCCAATAACACGACGCAGGCGCGCAAATCCACCTGATGAACCGGAAAATAACAATCATGTTGGAGAACAAACAGAGAATGCCGCAGAGGCCCTCAAAACAGAGCAGCCTTTGACTGGCCAGGTAGAAGGGGAAACTGGTACGGGTGCACCTGTCACAGATTATACCGTGACTCCTCCCTTTTCATCTGTCGTTCCACCAACACAAACACAAGCATCAAATGGTGCGGAGCAACAAAACTATCTGCCTCCTATCGAAGGTGGCAGGCGTACAGCACGGGGCGAACTCTTTCGTCGCCCGCCGCAGCCACCACCTGTTCCAATTACTCCGCCGCCGCCACCTTTGCAGCCCCCAACGCATGAGATCGCTTTGCCGCTAGGGAACCTGTTGCATCTGGCCTATAATCCTGGCTATACTGGTGCCGATGAGGCTCGCAGCTTGTTACTACACCAGCTGGAAAATGAAAGCAAAGCAGGGGGACGTGCTCGCTGTTGGAACTGTGGCTCAATCGCTATCGCCTATGATCGCTGGAGCACACGTAGCAAGACCTTTGGTGAAGTTGGTATTGCTTTTTGTGAAATATGTGGCGTGTGGAGCGTTCTCTAGTATTTCTTTCATCTTATGATGTGGTTATAGTTGTTGCAGAGGGGAACGAAGTATGTCACAAGGTCAAGGCGAATCCATACCTCGACGTTGTCCGCGCTGCGGTGGTCTGATGGCTAAACCTGCAGGGAGTTCATTATACTGGCACGCCGATAGTAATCACCCGCGCTGTGATATTACCAATGTCGTTGATCCTCCTTTGGCTGTTCAAACTACTGATGAATCACCACTACCACCAAGTGAACCTCCCCGGGGGAAGCATCAAAAGAAATAATCTCGATGATGCAACCTTTGCCCCTTATCTTGCGTATAATGAGGAGACAAAGATCCTCTTCAGCCGGGCTGAAGGGGGTAGTTCATTATTCACTGTCATAATTGAGGTTTATGATGTTTAATCCCAGAAGTAACGGACCGTTCGGAAGAAATAATGGAATGTTCGGTTCCTCCCGATATCAATATCAACAATATGGAGCCATGCCCTATGAAGGCGCTCAGTCGAGTAGCCTCATAAGTAAGGTTATGGGTCTACTGGCTTTTTCCTTCCTCTTTGCCTCCATTGGTACTTTTGTGGGTACGTTTGTCATTACAAGCATCGGCACCTTCTGGATTGTTGCTTTGGCAGGCTTAGCCGTCCTTTTCATTCTGAATTTTGCCATTCAGAAACCAGGACTCAACCTGTTCCTGCTCTACCTGTTCACCTTTTTAGAGGGTATGGCCATCTCGCCCATTATTGGCTACTACCTGCATACCGATAGCACTATCCTTGGTGAAGCTTTCTTGATTACAACCATCACCTCGTTTGCACTGGCAGCCTATGCCTGGACAACAAAACATGACTTTTCACGTCTCGGTGATTACCTCTTCTTTGGTGTCATTCTGCTGCTGGTGGCTGGTCTGATAGGCATCTTCTTTGGTGGCATCTTTCATACCACCTTGTTCGCGCTGGTCATCTCCGTCTTCGGCATTGCCATCTTCTCTGGCTATGTTTTGTACTATGTACAGCGTGCCAAGTATATGGCCGATACCATGCCGAACGCCATTGGCCTGACCGTCTCCATATTCATCACCGTTCTCAACCTGTTCCTGTATATCCTGGAACTGCTCTCTATCCTACAAGGTCGGCGCAGGTAATACTGTTTCTGTTCACATTTTCCTGCCGGTCAAATTGCTAGTATAATAACAGGAGAGAATAAACGGAATAAAAGTAGCAAGGCCTTTGTTTTCCTAAGCAAGACACAGTCTCTCCAGGCGCTACATTGCTAAAGGTCAGATACATATTCTGTTGTGAAAGAGAGTGAGAAACATATGGGAACGCATGCCAACCTGATTCATGTTGGTGATAAAGATTTCGAGTCAAAGGTGCTCAAATCAGATACCGCTATCGTTGTTGATTTCTGGGCTGATTGGTGTGGCCCTTGCAAATCCATTGCTCCATATTACGAAACGTTGAGCGAACAATATCAGGGCAAGCTGGTCTTTGCTAAGGTGGATACCGACGCAAATCCCTATACCCCATCACGCCTGCATGTCCAGGGCATTCCAACCTTTATCATTTTTAAAAATGGTTCAGAGGTTGGTCGTGTAGTTGGAGCAGACCGCATACGTCTCAAGAAAGAAATTGATCGCGTGGTAGCCGAAACGAACGTTGCTTGATTACTATATAGAGGCGTCAAATTGTTATGCAGGCACACGGCAAAGCTTTACCTGCTGTGTGCCTGCATAACAATTTGACGCCTCCCTATTTCCTCTCGACTGTAACCCCTTTTTGTGATATATTCTTTCCGATGCCATGTATCGTTGCATGGTTGTATAAAATAAATGTTGTCTGGACATAAGGGAAACCGTATATGCCTACGTTAGAACGTTCCAACCCACTTCCACTTTATTATCAGCTCAAAGAAGTGCTGAAGCAGCAGATTCGGGCAGGCCATCTTGCCCCTCATACAGCTATTCCATCGGAGCCGGAACTTGTTAGCAGTTACCATGTGAGTCGAGCCACTGTACGTCAAGCTCTCACAGAACTTGTGCACGAAGGCTTGCTGTATCGACAACACGGCAAAGGTACATTTGTGTGTGAACCGCGTGTTCAACAGACGTTGAGCGAACTCAGCAGCTTTAGCGAAGAGATACGGCGGCGCGGGAAACGCCCAGGGGGTTTACTCCTTGTCAGTGAGCTTGTGCGCGGCTCTGAAAACGTGCGTGAGCAGCTACGTTTGACTGATACCGAACAAGCTATCCGTTTAGAGCGCCTGCGCAGCGCCGACGGCACCATGGTCGCTTATGAAGTAGATTATTTACCTTATCCTCGTGCTGCAGGGATTTATGAGAGAGCAAAGGAAATAGCTGATGGTTCACTCTATAGCCTCATGGCGGCTGAAGGATTCAGCCCATATATCGCTGAGCAAAAACTCCAAGCTGATGGGGCCTCGTCGCGTGAAGCTGAGCTTTTGCGCCTTGAAGCTGATGAACCTGGCTTGCGCCTTACTTGCACGACTTTTGATCAAACTGGTTTACCTATCGAATATTCCGAAGCCTTTTATCCAGGGACCCGTTACGAGTATCAGGTCACGTTGCGAGTTACAAAATAGAGCTTTTAATCTTGCAAGAAGATACTGGTAGAAGTACCCTGAGCGTGCTATACTACGCAGGGACTTAAAATATTCTGTTTTTCAAGTTAAACGCACGGGTACCAGGTGGCAAGTTAAACAGGTACCAAACTAAATAGAGGAGAATGAGTTAGTATGGATGAGATGCAAAGCTTAGCAAACGACAATACAGATGGAGCGAAGCTCCGGTCTGGCAATGCTGATGAGCAGGAATGGACCGACAAAGGCAATGCCGCTGCTCAGCAGGGAGACTACGAGGGTGCAGCGGAAGCTTTTGAGCAAGCAGTAGCGATAAATCCAAGTGATGCCAGGGCACGCTATAACCTGGCATTAGCACAGCAATACCTTGGCGATTCGGAGCTAGCCATTGCTGGCTATCGCAGAGCTATTGACCTCGACCCTCAACTGATCGATGCTTATATCAATCTTGGCAATCTCTATGGTGAGTTGGGGATGCATGAGGACTCGCTAGAGACCTTTCAGCAGGCTCTAGAACTAGACCCTGAGAATGACGACCTCTATCTGAGTATCGGGGACGCCTATCGCGCTTTGAATCTCTACCAGGACGCGATTCAAGCCTATCGTCAAGCTATTATCTTGAACCCTGATAATACAGTTGCTAGCGATAACCTACGTGATGTTCGCGAGCGCGTAAATGATCAACTGCGTCGCGTGATGGAACAGGAGCGACGAATAGACGAGGATCCCAGTAACCCATCACGTTACGCCGAACTTGCCAGCCTCTACCTTGATATGCGTCGCTACGATGAAGCCCTCTCCATTGCCAACCAGATGCTTGCCCTCGATCCTACAGGGCGCACCGGCTATGACATGCTGGCAGCGGTATATGAGCAGATGGGCGAACGTGACCTGGCAGCTGAGACCTATACAAATATCGTGGCTATATCGCCCGATGATGCCGAGGCCTGGGAACACCTGGGAACTTGGCGTGCCCTGCAGGGCAATACCAACGAGGCAATTGATGCCTACAAGCATTCAATCCAGCTTGACCCAAATCGCACCACTGCCCTCTTTAGTCTGGCAGAAACTTACCTGGAGGCAGAGCGCTATGAAGAGGCCATGCAAGTCTATCAGACCCTGATCGAACAGAGCGAAGATTTACAATCGGATGATCTGGCTGCGGCCTATGCTGGTCTTGCTGATACTTACAACTCCCTTGGACGCTATGACGAAGCCATTGCCATCTGTAAAAAAATGCTCGAGGAGTTTGAGGATGATCCAGAGGCCTACTACCAGCTTGCTACTGCATATGATGCCCTTGGCCGCTATGATGAGGCCATTGAAAACTATCAGAACGCTATCGACATCGACCCGATCAACGCTGACTACTATAACGACCTGGCAGACACATACCGTGAAGTGAAACGCTATGACGAAGCTCTAGATGCAGCCCAACAGGCTGTCGCGCTGGACCCCTCGCTCGTACTGGCTTATGAAACCCTTGCACAGATCTATGAGGAGATGGGGAAACCAGAAGAGGCAGCCGCCGCCAGAGAGCAAGCAAACGCTCTCAGCCTGGCGACTGTATAGGTTGCGGTGAAGGATAATAACAAAGGCTGTTGTGGAGAACCTTCTCATCCCAGGAAGGTTCTCCACAACAGCCTTTGTTATCTAAGTTTCTCTTCCACTGTATCAGCAAACAACTTTAGATCGTCGATGCGTTGTTGTATATGGTCGTAGAGCACATCGCGGTTGAGCGTACTGGGATCATGTACCAAGGAGTCACGCAGGTTTGTGAGAACCTCCAGGCGGTATGCCAAGGCCTGGGGAATAATCTTTTGTGAGGCTACAATGCTGAGTAGTTCGTGGTAACCCTCTGGACGGCGTAGCCCAAATGAGGATACCAGTATCCCACAGATGTGCAGACAGGCCTCAATCGCCAGCTGCAGGTAGCGTTCCGCCAGTCCATAGATACGATAGTCCGTGGTAAACTCCTCGCGCTTCGACTCTCCCAGGCTGTGCAAAATACTGATCGCTTCCTGCAGTTGTTTCAGGTGACGCTGTACCAACTCTTTATCAATCGGTAATACCTGGCCATAGAGGCGGCGGCTCAATGCCTGGTTCTGTATTTCATCAAACTTCTTGAAATCCAGGTAATCCATCACCGCCTTCGTTTCAAATGACACACGCTGTTTCTCATCCCGGCTAAACAGAATCTGCCCATACTTAATCACTTGCAGCTTGAGCAGGAGGGAAGCCTGGTTCAAAATCACCACATCGATGCTTTCGGACTCCAATCGTTTCGCCAACTCACTAAAGAAGTAGAGTTGGTAGTCAAGGAACTGGTCCGACTTGATCTGATCCATCAGGAGTATCGCAATATCTACATCAGTAAGGTGCCCAAATGAGGTGCGGCTGGAAAGTGAGCCTGCGAGATAGGCGGCATTAACGGGATTTTGCGTGAAGAGTTGGTTGAGCTGAGATTGCTTCTCGAATAAGTTCATTCACAACCTCCCTTGCTTGGACCTATTGGTCTCCTTGGCGCGAACGAAGAAGAATTTCTTCAGAATAGCAATGTTTGCTTATGACAACTATAACATATAAAACCCTGCAACGTAACCTCGTTTTATTGATGCACGTCCGTGAGCCTCCAACGGTGTCAAAATCAACCCTCTACCCATTCTTCACCATTGGACGCGACCTCCTTTTTCCAAATGGGTACAGTCGTCTTCAGGGTATCAATGATATAGCGACAGGCATCAAAAGCTTCGGCTCGATGTGGCGCGGCGACCACAATAATGACGCTGGCCTCACCTATCTCTAATCGACCGAAACGGTGCGCAACTGCAACGCGCTCTACCCCCCAGCGCCGTTCAGCTTCGGCAATAATCGTGCGAATCTGCTGCTCTGCCATCTCCGGATATACTTCATATTCAAGGTAGCGTATCTGTTTACCTCGTGCATTGTCGCGTACAACCCCTTCGAAAACGACAATACCCCCTACGCTAGGATGACTAACAGCCCCAATCAAAGTATCTCTATTCAGCGGCTCACGGGTAAGTTGAATGATTGGTTCCATTTGGCACTGCTCCTGAAGGTTTCCACCGCCCATAGGGGGAATAAACACAAGCTCATCGCCCTCATGAAGTACTGTCTCGGCGGATACATAGCCACGGTTTACTGCACAGAGCGAACGTCCCAGAATAGGTTGCAAACGCGGATAACGAGTGACTAACAGCGGGCGTATATCAGCGACGCTGGTTCGTTCATCCACCATCAATAATTCCTCATTTTGTCCCGTAATTTCACGCAATGAGGCAAAGTAACGAATGCGTATCTTCATAGGCAAAGTATAGCCCCCTTTTTTGCGGTTGTCTAGTTCTTGAGGGGCTGTGCTTTTACGCGTGGAGAGGGGCTTTTTTGTCTACCTGTGTCAATTTTTGACTGTCTATGACTACTGGCTTTGGTGTCAATTTTGGTGTCACTGTTTTGCTCCTGACAGCTCGTTTTTGGTGTGTTTAGGCTTCAGATGGCAACAAATGGCAAGCTATTATGATGTTTCGTGTGATGTGCAGCTCCCGCTACTCCTTATGAGAAAATGGGTGGGGAGATTTGAACCTCGGAGGGTGCCTTTTTATCTCTGCTTATAGGTTGGTTTGTGGGCCTGTTGAGCGGAAGTTTTGCGGTTTTTGCCTATGTTTGTCTACTGGTGTTGATGAGAGTAGAGGGGTTTTGCTCCCTGTTTTGCTCCCATTTTATTGTGGAACTAACCTTGTAGCTTGCATTTGCGGATAATTTCTATGGCTTGTTATCTCCTTTATTCGGTTTATGGAAAATTTTTGGCATTCATAATCCAATAGCAGAATCATATTGGTACTGTATTTGAAAGTCGGATTGGCTTTGAGTGTATCTAAAGTAGATTGGCGGACCTTCTTCTATTTGATCGTGATTTACCAGTTGTTTTTCATATGCATCGTTAATCATTTGTGGGGTAGCTTTTAAGGCAAACGAGAGCATTAAGGCCCTGAAAAATCTGGGTGACGAAGCTTCGCACGGAGCAGGTATAGAAGTTGATTGTGATACAGCAAACTATGTGGTAAATGACCTCAAGGTTCGAACGAAAATGCTGGATTGAGACCCCCTGTGTCGAACCTTCAGGTCTCCTTTTTTGACCTGAAGGTTCGACACAGGGGTTCTCAATCCAGCATTTTCGTTCGAACCTTCAGGTCATTTACGAGGCGAAGCATGAGTAGTGAGGGGGGAACGCCTGGGAAAACTGCTCCACATCTAGTATACTTCTTCTAGAAGTTGTGACTACTCCCCACGGCTAAAGCTGGGAGCTTCTAGGGGCAAACCCACGCTCTGTAGTCCCAGAGCTTTGATGTTTCTGGCAGCATTCAGATCACGATCAATCGC
>WNGE01003270.1_pt1 | contig 31780 bp, 28 predicted proteins | sample 5400651 | NCBI WGS metagenome assembly WNGE01 (sample SAMN13153370, study PRJNA577476) | soil metagenome | isolation source: 60 cm soil or saprolite under grassland replicate 2 | place: USA:California | collected 2016-06-15
ATGGGATAATTGGGCGGAGAGTAACTCATATCCATCGGGCTTTTGTCGAGTTCTGTTGGTTGCTGCTGGGCGAAGGAAGAAAGTGATAACAAATAAAATACTGCAACAAAAACTTTTTTCATCTTATGGTTTTTAGTATCAACAAAGGCAGCGTGGGAAAATTATGATTTTTGAATTAAACAAATATCTTACCATAATTTTTAAGAGGCGCAAACATAATTAATCTTCCATTAAAGTATTGTATTCAGCAAAAGCAAATTCTTTTAATGCAGGAAAAAATTGTTGATAGCAATTATATAAGAAGTCATAGTTTACTGTAAAGCGGTGAAACACGTCGGCATTCCTTTTAAGATACTTTGCTCTTTTGAAAATACCGCCAAAACTATTTTCAATGCCTTGAGTAAACCGGTAATTAAGCAGCCAGTTTTGATTGCTCATGAATGGAAGCATAGTATTAAATTTTTCAGGCAACAAAAATGTGTAGCTGTTTAAAACTTCATAAGTATTCTCAGCAAAACGTTCAAGTGCATTCATAGGAAATTCCTTTTCATCTGTTGCAAGAAAATGATCATACACAACATCTAAAAAAGCACCCGAATATAAACCAACAGCTGGTTTAAATACCTGTTTTGCAAGTTTGGTAACGGCATGTATATCAGTAAAAGCGTCAATGGCGCGGTGAAGAATAATGCCCTTTTGAATTGTTAGCGGAAAATTGAATTTTGTTTTTCCTTTTACAAAATCACTGATCATATTTCCAATAAGTATCTCATTATTTCCAAAAGATAAATATGCATGCGCGAGATAATTCATAACATGATCAACTTCGTTTTGAACAATACAAATGAGCCAAACTTAAAATGATACGTAGTTTAAACCATTCATCTGTAGCAATGTAATTTAACCTTGTTTTTACAAACTTTATCGTTTTATTAAGAATTATGCCAAACTCAATGTCAGCAAAGGTTTCAACGAATCAGAAAACTTTAAAAAACAGTACTCTTACCGCTCATATTAACCTACTACGAAGGTCTTCATATTTATCACAAATCTGTTGTCTTGCTTTATGTATGTAAATACTTTTGACTCATCAACAACAGAAAATTATCAACCACAAAAAATTAAGTTATGAAACAAACAATCAGTTCGCTCCTCCAAAAGATGACATCGTCTTTGAGCAAAAAATTATTCATTGCAGGTATTGCTGTTACGAGTATTACATCAAGCGCATTTGCTGGTGGAGAAGAAGCCAATGCAAAGGCCGTAAGCAATCTTAAAAGTGAATACAAGAATGCACAAAATGTGGAATGGAAAGTTACACCTGAGTACACCAAGGCTACTTTTACATGGAATGGTCAACATTGTGAAGTTTTTTACAATAATGACGGTGAAACTATTGCAGAAACACGGTTTATAAACATGAATAACCTGCCATTAAGAGCACAGCAATATATCACTAAGAAATATGCTGATTATAACCCAACTGCTGCATTCGAAGTAAACAGTGTGGAAAAAGGTCTTAATTATTATGTATCCATTACTAAAAACGATAAAAATCAATTATTGGAGGTTACTCCTAACGGAGACGTATCAATTTACAGGCCTTGATTAAAGATCCTCATCTATAAAACAAAAAAGTTCTGCATTAAAATGGAGAACTTTTTTGTTTATGCTCATAGTAAGTATTATTTAAATCGCTTTTTAAATCCTCCATTGCGATTATTACCGTTATTGCTTCTGTTATCATTTCTGTTGTCCCGACCGGTATTCCGGTTAGAACTTCTATTATCACGACTATCTCTGCTCCTCATATCTCTGCTGTCTCTTGTATCTCTGCTGCGAGCCCCAAAGCTTTGTCTCCGTGAGCCGCTGCCGCGATATTCATCACGCTCATAATTACTCTGGGTGCGATGCTTAATGTAAGGCGTATTGCTGAACTCAAGTGCACCGCCGGTTATACTATCTAACTCATTGCGTATTGCATCGTCATGTACAAGCTCTTTATGCCAGTTGCTGTAAGCCAGTTTCATGTAATAAGCTATAGCATGGGCAAATCCATTTTTTTTATCCTGATCTTTTTCCTGAAGCGCCTTATTAATAACAAGCTCCAGATTTTTTCCAAGATGAGAATATTTTGGATAGCGCTTGGGATAAGGTAACGGTTCAGGTTTGGATTTGTAGGTAGCTTTTTCCGGTATAGGATAAGGACTTTCTACCTTTAGTTTGAAATCACTTACATAAAAAAGATGATCCCATAATTTATGCCTGAAATCCTCTACATTTCTAAGATGTGGGTTCAAAAAGCCCATTAATTCAATAACGGCCTGTGCCTGTTGTTGTCTTTTACTGGGGTCTTCGATTGTTAAAACGTATTCCACCATTTTTTGTATATGCCTTCCATATTCACGCATTACAAGGTGGTTCCTTGTTGTATTATATTCCATATAATTTGTAAAAAGCAAATGTAGCCAAAGGTTTTCGTTGTAAAAACAATTTTTATGAGCCGGGCACAACAAATATGTTAAGTTTTTTTACTAATGATTCGAATGATTTTTATGATATCAACTTTGTCTCATAGTATCTCCGTTGCCCCGCTGAAGCGCATTCTTTCATACAAATCAAAAATCAATTATCCCGAAAAAATCGCTTCATCTGCATGTCAATGGCATCATATAAAGCCGTTTGCAGTGTTGCATGTATTGGAGAAAATAACTATTGCTTGGCAATTTCCTACTGCCCTTAATCTATACCTTTGTTTTTACACTACGGCAATGCAGGATATAATAAAAGTAACTTCATTAACCAAGCAATTTGGAAGTTTAACCGCTGTTGATAATCTCTCTTTCAGTGTGCAGGAAGGCGATGTATATGGCTTTCTTGGGCAGAATGGTGCCGGTAAATCTACTACTATCCGTATGCTGCTTACATTGATTGCTCCAACTAATGGAAATATTGAATTGTTTGGATTGAATTTAAAATCACATAGAATTGAAATACTGAAACAAGTTGGCGCCATTATTGAAAAACCAGACTTGTACAAATATCTTTCAGCTTATGAAAATTTAAAACTGTTTGCAAAGCTTAGTGGAATAAAATATGCAGAGAGGAAGTTTATGCAACAGTTGGAAATGGTTGGTTTATCGGGCAGAGAACATGATAAAGTGAAAACTTTTTCGCAGGGAATGAAACAACGTTTGGGTATTGCCATATCGCTGGTACATAATCCTAAACTTATTATACTCGATGAACCTACTAACGGATTAGATCCACATGGAATAGCGGATATACGTAATCTCATTTTGCATTTAAGTCGTGAAATGAAGAAAACAATTTTTGTTTCCTCACATCTTTTAAATGAAATTGAACAGGTGGCAACCCGGATTTTGATCATAGACAAAGGAAAGAAAATTGTAGAAGGTTCGTCTGCTGAATTATTTGATCCTTCACAAACTATGGTTGAACTGGATACATTAAATAATCATGAGTGTTTACAATACCTGCGGGAAAGCAAATGGCATGAATATCTTCAGCAACAGCGGAGTCATACTATCCTGTTAAAAATGCACAGGAATCAATTACCACAATTACATAAGTGGCTTATAGAACGAAACATAGAATTAATTTCTTTACAACCACGACATACACTGGAAGATTTCTTTTTACAGGTAACATCAGGTAAACAATATGTGGAAGCTTTTACAGATTGAATTATATAAAATATTTCGCAGACCCCGCACCTATATTGCATTTGCTGCCATTACCGCATTAATTGGTGTAATTCAACTGGGATTAAAAATGGATGGCGAAGCTTATATAGATTTCCTGATGAGCAGCCTGAAAGAGACTTTTGAGTTTGATGGTAAAATCTTAAATGGCTATTTTGTTTGCTATGTAATACTCCAGCTTTTACTAATACATGTTCCACTATTGATTGCCTTAATTGCTGCTGATATGATTTCAGGTGAGGCTAATATGGGAACATTAAGATTAATGTTAACGAAACCTGTAAGTAAAGCACAGTTTATACTGGCTAAATTTTTTGCGGCAGGTATATACACTTTTATGCTTCTTTTATGGATTGCAGTACTTTCATTAGCGGCAAGTATTTTTCTTTTTGGAACAGATGATCTTTTGCTGCAAAAAACATTATATGTGGTGCAGATAGACCGGCATGACGTATTCTGGCGTTATATCGGCGCTTTCTGCTTTGCATTTTTATCAATGCTTACAGTTACTGCACTTGGGTTTTTTCTGTCAAACTTTGCAGAAAATTCAATAGGCCCCATCGTGGCTACCATGAGCATTATTATAGTGTTTACTATCTTAAGTACAATGACGATTCCTTTGTTTCAAAAAATACAACCTTATCTGTTTACTACACACATGGTGAACTGGAAAGAATTTTTTGATGAAAAAGTTGATGATCAAAATGTCGTAATAAAAGGTAGTATTCAAAATCCTCAAAAGATATTTAATTCTGCACTGATATTGCTTTTACATATTGTTGGTCTTGTTGGCGCAGCAATTTTTGTGTTTAAGAAAAAAGATGTGTTGAGTTAATAAGGTTAAGGGGAAAGATGAAAGGCATTTAAAAAAAGTATGTAATGAAAAAATTTTTTTTGCTTCTGTTCATAGCTCAAAGCTCAATGCTTATGGCCTTTTCACAGGATATGACTGAGCTTGTAAATAAAGTTAAAGCAAAGCTTGACCAGGTAAATGATTATGTGGCTGAAGGCACATTGAAAACAGATGTGAGTTTTATAAAAGCACCTTCAGGTAAAGTGAAAGTTTATTTTAAAAAGCCGGATAAATTCAGGTTAAAGAAAGAGGGAGGTATTTCCATTTTACCAAAAGGTGGTGTTAGTGTTAACATGAGTTCATTGGCAACGACAAACAATTTTGTGGCCCTTGCAGCAGGCGAATCAATTATTGATGGTGTAAAAGCAAAAATTGTAAAACTGCTTCCAACGGATGAAAACAGTGAAATTGTTTTGTCAACATTATACATCGATGAAGCTAACCAACTGGTGCGTAAAGCCATAACAACTACAAAAGAAAATGGCACTTATGAAATTGCTATGACATACGGTAAATACAGCGGCTATGGCTTACCCGATAAAGTAATGTTTAGTTTCAATGCAAAAGATTACAAATTGCCAAAAGGCGTTACACTTGAATTTGATGAAGGAGAAGAAAAATCTTCTGATGCTGATAAATTAAAAAATAAAAAAGGGAAAGTAGAGATTACATATACTTCTTATGTTATCAATAAAGGAATAGATGATAGTATATTTAAATAATAACAGGAATCACTGTGTTCAATTTCCGTTTATGTTGATTTTTAAAAAAAGTAAAAGAGTGCGACGCAACCAAAGCTTCATTTATGTTAATGCTGCCCGGCTCAAAAAATTCTCTACTTTATTCAAACGTACTGTAAAAATAAGGTGTTTTGGCTTCAAATTCCGCACTGCATGTATCGACCATTTTGTAAACGCGAATGATGCCCAGCGCTTTTCTTTTTTCATACACCTGTTCTTCCGTACAATTATATTTCATGATGCGGGCAATTTGCTCATCGCTAAAACCATGCAGTTTTGCTTCTTTCAAAACATCCGCAGGAAGCGTATCTAAAGAATAATGAGCTAACTCTTTTTCTATGCGGCATATTTCCTGTATCTGGTATATGAACCAACGATCAATGCCTGTTGCCTGTACAATTGTTTTAACGGTTACGCCTTGCATCAATGCATCTTTTATGCGAAAGATGCGGTCCCACTTTGGTGTTTTTATGTATTCAATCAGCTCTTCACTCTTCATTAAACTCTTGCCATAATAACCCAAACCAACAGCCTCATTCTCCAAACTCTGGCAAGCCTTCTGAATAGCTTCTGTAAAACTTCTGCCAATAGCCATTACTTCTCCCACACTCTTCATTTGTAAGCCAAGTGTATCATTGGCACCTTTGAATTTATCAAAATTCCAGCGTGGAACTTTTACAATTACATAATCGAGAGCGGGTTCAAAATAGGCTGACGTAGTTTTAGTGATTTGGTTTTTCAATTCATCCAATGTATAACCAATGGCAAGTTTCGCAGCAATTTTTGCGATAGGATAACCAGTTGCTTTTGATGCAAGTGCAGAAGAGCGGCTTACCCTTGGATTTATTTCTACTGCAATCAATTCTTCCGTCTCAGGATTTAATGCAAATTGTACATTACAACCACCGGCGAAATTGCCCAGAGAACGCATCATCAACATCGCTTTGTTGCGCATATCCTGAAAGGCCGTATCGCTCAAAGTCATGGCTGGTGCTATAGTTATTGAATCCCCTGTATGAATCCCCATTGGGTCCATATTTTCTACGGTGCAAATAATTACTACATTATCATTCTTATCGCGCAGTAATTCAAGTTCAAATTCTTTCCATCCCAATACAGCTTTTTCAACCAGCACTTCATGAATGGGAGAGGCTTGCAAACCTCTTTGTAATGCTTCATCCAATTCGTCTTTACTGTGTACAAAACTGCCTCCTGTTCCGCCTAATGTGAATGAAGGACGTATCACCAGAGGAAAACCAATTTGCTGCGCAAATTCTTTTCCTTCAAGAAAACTGTTAGCTACTTTACTTGGCGCCACTTTCACACCAATTCTCATCATCAGTTGCCTGAATTGTTCCCTGTCTTCTGCTGTGTCAATTGCTGCTATGTCTACACCAATCAATCGTACATTATATTTCTGCCAGATTCCCAGTTCATCTGCTTCCTTGCAAAGATTCAACGCTGTTTGTCCACCCATTGTTGGCAATATGGCATCTATTTCATTTTCGTCTAAAATTTTTTCAATACTTTCTACAGTTAATGGTAACAGGTATACTTTATCAGCCATCATTGGGTCAGTCATAATAGTGGCCGGATTGCTGTTGATTAGTATCACCTTAATACCTTCTTCGCGTAAACTGCGGGCCGCCTGCGATCCTGCATAATCAAATTCACAAGCCTGGCCAATAATGATAGGCCCTGAGCCGATAATAAGAACACTTTTAATAGAATTGTCTTTAGGCATGGTATAGATAAATTGCGCAAATGTAAGATGCAGCGTTAATTTTATTTGTTTAAATTTTAAAAGAGATCGCCAAAAACAAGCTTAGCAAGCATCTGTGGTTGTTACCGAATTTTCTTGTGAAGTTATTGTTTGATAAAAAAAATCAATTGATGAGAAAAATAGATGTTGCAAAAGTATCTTGAAAAAAAATCTTTGCTGTTTACTATTGCAGTCAATTTCAAAGCAAAAAAGTTAAATAAGAAAATAAATTGGCGAATTTGAAAAAAAAACTTGCAGAAGATTAATTAAGCATTAAATTTGTCTTGGTTTTTCATAGGATATTGGATTTTAAAACGGGGTTGGATATTTATCCTGGCCCCTTTTTTATTTTCTGAAATATTCATATACAAGTTTTGCTTTTGATTTTCCAGTGACCTTCACTAATTCTTCTTCGCTTGCCTGACTAATATTTTTTACTGATCTAAATGCCTGTAGTAATTGTGTCGCAGTATTTCTGCCAATACCTTTTATTTCTTCAAGTTCATTTTTGAATGTTCCTTTTGATCTCTTATTGCGATGAAAAGTAATTCCAAAACGATGTACTTCATCACGTATATATCTTATAAGTTTTAAGCTGTCACTGTTCATCGGTAATTTTACAGATTCTGCATCACCGGAGAAAAATATTTCTTCTTCATTTTTTGCGAGCCCCACTACCGTTATTTTTCCTTCCAAATCAAGTATTCGTATGCTTTCCATTGCAGCGCTAAGCTGCCCTTTACCGCCATCAATAATTATAAGCTGTGGCAAAGGTTGTTGCTCATCAATAAGGCGTTTATATCTTCTGCAAACTACTTCTTTCATTGTTGCAAAATCATTAATGCCTTCTACCGTTCTTACATTAAAATGCCTGTAATCTTTTTTACTGGGAGCGCCCTCTTTAAAACAAACCATTGCAGAAACCGGAAAGCTCCCCTGGAAATTAGAATTATCAAAGCATTCAATATGAACAGGCAATTGAGGAAGCTGAAGATCATTTTGCAAATGATACAACACCTGTTTCTTTTGCATATCTGATTTGCCTTCTAACTGAAGTGTTTTTTTCTTTTTTATTTCTGATTGAAAATAATCAACATTTTTTTGAGATAGCTCTAACAGCTTTTTCTTTTCTCCTCCTTTGGGCACAGTAACAGTGATATTTTCCTCCGGGTATTCTATTGCAAAAGGAACAATTATTTCGTTTGCAAGACTATTAAATGTTTCTCTCAAATTTAATACGGCGAATGATAAAACTTCTTCATCAGTTTCATCAAGTTTTGGCTGCAGCTCTACTGTATGTGTTTGTACAATAGTGCCGTTTTGCACCATCAGGTAATTTACATAAGCAATATCCTCGTCCTTTAAAATAGAGAAGACATCGAGGTTAGTAAGCTGTTTACTAACAATCACAGATTTAGCCTGGTAATTTTCGAGGTACTCCAATTTCTTCTTTAACTGTGCTGCTTTTTCAAATTCTAAATTTTCAGACAGCTCCGTCATGTGTTTTTTATAATACTGTAGTACAGGCGAAAGATTGCCTTTCAGCATCTGTCTTATTTGCACAAGTCCTTCTGCGTAATCTTGCTCAGTTTGTAAGCCTTCACATGGGCCCTTGCAATTGCCAAGATGATATTCAAGACATACTTTAAATTTATTCTTTTTGATATTTTGTTCAGTAAGCGGCAGCTTACAGGTACGCAATGGAATGAACTGGCGAATGAAGCTAATCAGTTCCCGCACTTTGCCTGCAGAAGTAAATGGCCCCAGATATTCTGAGCCATCGTTTATTTTTCTTCGTGTTAGAAATATGCGCGGAAAGGGTTCTTTTTTTATAACAATATAAGGATAGCTTTTATCATCTTTAAGATTAATATTGAAGCGTGGCTGAAATTGTTTAATAAGTGAATTTTCCAGTAAGAATGCATCCTGCTCAGAATTAACTATAGTAAATTCTACCTTGTTAATACGTGATACAAGTTCATGAGTTTTATAGCCGGTAAATGTTTTAGTAAAATATGAACTAATACGTTTTCGCAAATCTTTTGCTTTACCTACATATATTAATTCATTACGTAAGTCAAGGTATTTATAAATGCCCGGCTGATGTGGAATAGTAAATGCAATTTGCTGAAACTCGTTTGCTGTCATAATTCGCAGCAAAATTACTATAGTGCATCAAAATTAATTGTTATCATGCCATACTACTGAAATTTGCTGCATTGTTTCTTTTTTCTGTGGTAACTGAATGATGCGGTTTATAAGAAAGCTGTTATCATTCTTCCAGCTTAGCTTTTCAGTTATTGTGCTGTCTTCTTTTATATTAATCCTCGATATAAAAACTCTTTTTACAGTTTGGGTTGTTGTATCAAGCAATACATCAAGATTCTGAACAGGTAAGGATGAATTCACGCTCGTATAATTGAAAGTATAGCTGCCCGTTGTTTGGTCTTGAAAAATTGATTGCCTGTAAAATTTTTTTACAGATAGATCGGCGATATTATTCTCTAAAAATGTTTGTGCTATTTTATTAAACTGTTCAATGTTGATAGTAACAGAATCTTTTCTCTCTCTTATAATTGTAACCATATGGATGGATGGCATTGCACTGTCTACTTTTTTTATTTGAGAAAGAAAATAATCCTGCACCGGATAAAAAACCGTTGAATCAGCCGAGGGAAGTTTGTTGCTTTCGGATCTACTATTTTCCTTACAGGAGAATATAATTATTGTAATAAGAGAAACAAGGCACAACGAAGTTTTTTTGAAAATGTACATAAATCAAAATGCAAATAAGTTATCTCAATGCCGCATAAAAGTAACGCCAGGAAAGCTTATTTGTTTTATGGAAGAAATATGAAGTTTATTTTAATGATCTTACCAATCCTATCTTAATACCATAATCAACAAGATACTCTCTTATAGGATAAGAGTTCGTCATAGTTGGCAGAAGTTGGTAACGGATTTGCGGGCCGATTTGCCATCTGTATTTACCTGTATTGTAACCAAGATAAGTTTCAAAACTTGTATTGATATTCCAATTACGCATTAGCTGCGAACCGTCTGCATAATTTTTAAAATTAGAAGTAATAATGAATGGCTCTTTATCAAACGTATAAGTAGGTTGAATTGATGCAGCGATACCCCACGAAAATTTTCCATTAAAAGGTCTCCAGTCAATACCAATTGGTAAACTGATTTCATAATAACGGTTTTTTAAAACAATAGGTGAACTGCCTGCAATATTCCTAAACCCAGTAATTGTATTTAGTATATCACTTGAACTTCTGTTCACTAAAGCAATAGTTGCAGACTCAATGGGATGTACATAAGCATCTATATCATACTCACGCAAATTAAATTGCAACCCGGAGCGCAAAGCAAATTTTGAGTTTAGGTTATAACCTAATGAAGCACCAATTTCATACCCTGCGGCAGACCTGTGTCGTATAACACTATTTACATCAACTACATAATTTGCAGCAAATGGCAAAGCAGTAATATATGATTTCGATAATTTGCCCTGGGCATCATCCACAAGCCTTCTATAGCTTATAGAGGGTGTTAAGTAAAACTGAAAATCGAAATTTGATGAATTGCCATTAAACTTTATGAATGAAGACGAAGAATTATTTTTTGGTGAATTGTTTAAAATAAAATTGAAGCGGTCTTCTACATCATTCGATTCAGCATATTGGGCAGAGTTAACAAATGCAAGATTAAAATCAAAATGCTCCTTTGAAAAAGCTGTTGTATATGCATTTAAATTTCTTCTCATAAAAGGTACAGCAACTGATGTGGTATTATTTTGATTATACTCAGAAAAAGAAGCTTCGTCTTTGCTCGCCTGTAATATTTTATTATCAGGTACAATCAGGATTTGCTGATGAGCAAGGTCTGCAGGAGAATTAGCAATAATATCAGGTTGAGAATGCACTAAAGTCATTGAAACAGGAGATACCTGTACTTGTTTCGTTTGAACTGTTTCAATTGCTTTATCAATAGTTTGCTGTGTAATGTTTTCTACTGATAAATGATCAACATAATTTTTTTTGGGTTCCGTTATCGCATTTGATAATGTCTTTTCTGTATTCTTATTATCAGTTGTATTAGGTAAAACCGTTGCTAATTGTGTATGAGGTTTAAATAATACAGTGCCAATAACCAAAGCAGTAATGATTAAAACAGAAATAAGTGTAAGAGCAGGCCATTTCCGGTATCCATGAATTTCACTCTGTATATTTCTCCATACCTGGTCAGACGGATACATGCGATGCTGGTCAGTTTTTTCCTTTAGATATTTCTCAAACTCATTATCGTAAAGCTGGTTCCTCATACTATCTTTCAATCCTGTTACAGTTAGTTAATTTTAGTTTTTTAAATCCCATTATTTTTTATAGCTCGCAAGTATTTTCAGTTCTTCTTCTGGTTTCTCAAGAATTTTTTTCTTTATCAGAATATTTTCCAACATTGTTTTTGCTCTTGTATACTGGCTTCTGCTGGTGCTTTCTTCAATTTCAAGCATTTCTGCAATTTCCTTATGGTTATACCCTTCAATTACATACAGGTTTAAAACTGTTCTGTAACCGACCGGCAAAAGACGTATACACTCTACAACCTGTTTTGCCTGCATCAATGAAGGGATTGTTTCTTCCTTTACCGCTAAAAACCCTGCATACGCCAGTTCAACATTTTCATTGAACTTTTTATACTTCTTTAAAAAATTAATGCTTGTATGTACAATTATTCTTCGAATCCATCCTTCAAAAGAACCTTTATTCTGAAAAGTGTGTATTTGGGTAAATATTTTTATAAATCCTTCCTGAAGCATATCTTCTGCATCTTCTCTGCTTTGAGCAAAGCGATAACACACAGACAACATTTTCGGGCTATAACGATTATATAATTCCCTTTGTGCTGTGGAATCGTTTTGCAGGCAACCGGCCAATATAGCTTGTTCAGTCATTCCAGGTAAGTTAGTATTACCCATAAATATAGACAATTTTTTTGTTACAATGCTGCTTAATGTAAACCTGGAAAAAATTTTTGTGTAGTGTAGAAGAATAACGACAGAAGTCCTTGAAAAAGTATATAGAATTGTCTTTTAAATATTTGTCTAATAGTTATGCCACTGGATTTTAAATGTGCTTCTTCTATATGAAATAGCAGTTACGATTTGTTTATTTCTATCTCTGTAAAACTATAAAGGTCATAGAAAATATAAGTCAGCGAAAATATTTTGCTCAATCGCAGAATGTAGAAATAATGCGGGAAAGAGGCTCTTTTTCAAAAGCCTGTTTCATCTCTTCCACAAATATATCGTCCCAATATTATATTCTGCTAAATCCTGTTAGCAGCGGCGTTCGGAAATTATTTTCAATCATTTCTTTTATAGAAAGTAATATGCTAAAAGTATAACCATTTGTTGCCTGTTCACATTTTGAGACCGTATCATTGTTCTTATTTTTCCAAGTTAATTATTTACTTATTTATATCTTCAACATACATCGCATTAAATACTTAAAAATAGCAGATGAATCAAAAGCAAAAACTTTCTCTCTTTGATCTTACAATGATCGTTGTGGGACTTGTAATTGGTATGGGCATCTTCAGAACAGCGGCCACATCCGCAAAGTTTGCTTTAAACCCCACAGTTTATTTTACTGCATGGGTTGCAGGTGGTTTAATTGCTTTATGTGGCGCATTAACTTATGCAGAGATTGGAAGCCGCTATCCTGTTACGGGCGGCTATTACCGTATCTTTTCTTATGCGTATCATCCATCCATTGCTTTTTCCATTAACTGTATTATTCTTATTTCAAACGCTGCATCATTAAGTGGTGTTGCATTGATTGGTGCCGGGTATATCAGCCAGGTTTTTTTTAATGAACCTGCAACTGATGTTACAAAAGCACTGATTGCAACATCTGCTATTATTATTTTTTATGGTGTGAATTTGATGGGATTAAAGATGAGCGCCAAAACACAAAATGTTTTAATGATTATCAAAATCAGTATGATAGTAATGCTGATATCTGCTTTATTTTTCCCTTCTATTCATACAGCATCGACTTCTTCAACCAATCAATCAATCAACCAGTCAACCAGTTTCTTGCAATGGCTACAGTCTTTCGGAGCAAGCCTGATAGCAGTTTCCTTTACCTATGGCGGTTACCAGCAAACAATCAACTTTGGTAGCGAAGTGGATAAGCCTTCAAAAAATATTCCACGGGGAATTTTTATGGGGATAACCATCATCATCTGTTTATACCTTCTCGTAAATCTTTCTTACTTTACTGTAATTGGTTTTACTCAACTGCAGAATACAAGAGAGATTGCATCTATTGTTGCCGGTAAAATGTTTGGACAGGCAGGCGCCACAGCATTTTCAGCTCTGTTATTTTTATCAGTGCTGGCTTATGTAAATGTATTACTGATGAGTAACCCGAGAGTTATGTTTGCCATGAGTGAAGATGGTGTGTTGCCTGGAATCTTTCAAAAGAAGTCATCGAAAAAGGATGTGCTGGTGATTTCATTAACTGCATTTGCTCTTATTTGTATTATAACATTGGTTTTTGCGCAAACATTTGAAACGATACTCAACTTTACCATCTTTCTTGATTCATTTGGTATGGCTGCTTCTGCTGCCAGTATTTTTTGGTTACGTAAAAAAACAAAACATTTAAAAAGCACCGATATTTATAGTATGAAGTTATATCCTCTGCAACCAATAATTTTTATTTGTGCTTATATTTTCGTAGCGATAAGCATTGCTATTCAAACCCCTAGTATTGCGCTTACAGGAATTGCGGTTTTAGCTGTATTTATGCTGATTTATTTTGTTACCAGAAAGCAGAATAAAGATCAGAATGTAAAAGTGAGTGACACAACAAAAGCCAAATAGTATTACTGTAGTTTGTCCCAAAAAATTATTGCAATACTTTCTCGATCGCTTTTGCTTTAAGCAGGCATTCTTCATATTCCTGTTCTGCATCGCTGTAAAATGTAACGCCGCTGCCAACCTGGTAACTTAAATATTTTTTTGCCGCATTATACATGATGCTTCTGATAACCACATTAAAGTCAAAATCTTTTTCCGGCGTTACATAACCAACAGCACCGGAAAAAATTCCACGTTTTGTTTGCTCATATTGTTCAATCAATTCCATAACTCTTTTTTTTGGCGCACCTGTCATGGAGCCCATAGGAAATGTGGCTTTAAGAATTTCAGCAAGACCAACATTATCTTTCAGCTCTCCTTCAATGGTAGATATCATTTGATGCACCTGCGGAAAAGTATATATGCCAAACAGCTCCTCTGCATGTACAGAACCTTTCCTGCATATTTTGCTGAGATCATTTCTTACAAGATCGACAACCATTACATTTTCACTGCGGTCCTTACTGCTTTCCTGCAAATTCATTTTATAATTTTCATCAGCATGCTTATCTGCATTATTTCTTTGTATGGTGCCTTTCACAGGCTGTGAAATAATTGTGTTGCCATGTTTTTTAATGTATCGTTCCGGGCTTGCACAAAACAAATATTTATCGTTGCATTTATAGTAACATGAAAATGGATTGGGAGAAATATTTATAAGATGCTGATAAACGCTTAACGGATTAATCATTGTATGCTCTGCAAAAAATTCCATACAAAAATTTATTTCATAACAATCGCCTCTTAAAATATGATGCTTCAGCAATTGAACAGTGTATAAATATTCTTCCTTACTTATTTGTGCCTGGATAGAAATATTTGCGGAAAATTGCCGCATATTATTTATTGGTGCAGATTGGATAGCTTTAAATATAACCAATGGTTCATCCTGTAAGCATGAAACAGTAACAACAGATTCATTTGCCTGTATAACAACTCGTGGCTGAAATAAAAAAATATCGGGAAACTTAATATTGTCTTTGTTGAGTGAAACAAGGTCTTCTATTTCATTTTTAAGATCATAGTTTACATGACCGAATATCCAGTCACTTTGCGTCTCATAAAAATGATGTAAGGAATCAAGAATATTTTTATCAGGAGAAAAAACATTAACAGCATCGGCTGCAAGCAGCCATTCATAAGAATGATGTTTACTGGTGTATTGGTTATTATCCAAAAAACAGCAGATGCTGAACTGGTTAGCCCAATTCAACATCTGTTGTTTAAAAATTTCACTGTGGGCTACAGAAAAATTTTCTGTGTTTCGTTGCACAATTATGAGCAGAGGTTAAAAGTCATCATCTTCCTCTTCATCAAACCCTGAATCATTGAAGAGATCAAATTCCTTGAAGTCCTCATCCAGTGCAAAATCATCTTCGGCGGCGGCTTTTTTACCTCCGGCGGGAGCACTCTTCTTTCCTCTTGACTTTGGAATATCAAATTCTTCAAAGTCAGGATCCCAGCTATCCTCTTCTTCGGGCTTTTCCCATTCGTCCACTTCATCAATATCGGTATCGTCATCATCGTCGTCATCGTCATCTTTTCGTTTTGCAGAGGAAGCGTTGGATGATTTTGCTGCCGATGATGTTATTTTCTTATTATCATCTTCATCAAAGTCATCGTCATCGTCATCTTCCTCTTGTTTTTTTGGTTTAGAAGAAGGCTTTTCAACACTTTTCTTGTTTGCGGCAGGCGTTTTGCGGCCGCTACTCTTATTATCTTTATCGGATTTTGTTGCCATATACATTTAGGATTACACCGTAAAATTTCAACGAGTTTTTTAAACAGCAAAAAAAATTTTTGTTCTAATTAAATTCTATACAGAATAAAGAATTTTTTCAGGAATTTAAGCAAGTTTTAAAGAATTTGTTGTATATAGGTTGCAACAAACTGTTTGCATAAAATCTTTTTTTAATTTAAGACGCAACTTTAAAGTTAAGAACATAACACCAGAATAATATTTTATACTATTAAATATTATTTCGCGTTTCCCGCAAAGTTTTGGAATTAAAGAGTCGCTAACGCAGAAGAGTTCAATAATTACTCCACGCTCTGATCAGGAAAATTAATTGTAAATAAACAACTTGTTATAAACTAATAATTTGTTCTCTGCCGGGCCCGTTAGAGACATATTTAACAGGAGCTCCGACGTATTCATTAATGAATTTGATATAAGCTGACATATCAGGAGGCAATAACGATGCTTCTTTAATTTTGGTGCTGTCCGTATTCCAGCCTGCGAAACATTTATACACGGGTTCAATTGCAACTCTCATCATTTGAAAAGGCACTTCAGCTTTTTCTTCGCCATTTATTTTATATGCAGTGCATAATTTTAATTCCTCAAATGCATCCAGTACATCTGCTTTCGTCATAATAACTTTTGTAACTCCATTGAGTATGCAAGTATATTTCAAGGCAACCAAATCAACCCATCCACAACGACGGGGACGTCCGGTTGTTGCACCAAATTCATTGCCTGCTTTTCTCAGTTGTTCTCCAACAGCATTGTCCAATTCCGTTGGAAACGGGCCGCCACCTACACGTGTGCAATATGCCTTGGTAACACCCAATACCTGGTTAATTTTTTGCGGTGCAACGCCAAGTCCCGTACATACTCCTGCTGAAATAGTATTTGAAGAAGTTACAAATGGAAATGTACCAAAATCAATATCGAGCATACTGCCTTGTGCACCTTCTGCCAATACTTTTTTGCCTTCTCTTATTTTGTTGTTGATAAAATATTCGCCGTTCACAATATTTAATGTGCGCAGAAATTCTATGGCTTCAAAAAAATCCTCCTCCCACGAAGAAATTTCTTCAATGAAATGAAAATTATCGAGCAGTTTTTGGTGCTTGAGACGAAGCTTAATATAATTGGTAACAAAACTTTTATCAAGCAAATCGCCTACTCGCAAAGCATTGCGGCCTGTTTTATCCATATAGGCAGGGCCAATGCCTTTTAATGTAGAACCAATCTTACTATCCCCTTTTTGTAATTCAGAGGCTTTGTCCAATGCACGATGCGTGGGAATGATAAGATTGGTGCGTTGAGCAATAAAAAGATTTTTTTTCACGTCAATACCAAATGAAGCTACAGTATCACATTCTCTTTTTAGTGTAACAGGATCAAGCACAACACCGTTGCCAATAATATTTATCTTATCCTGATGAAAAATGCCGGAAGGTATTTGATGCAGTACTATTTTTTTGTCTTCAACATAAAGCGTATGACCAGCATTTGGGCCGCCCTGGAAGCGGGCAATGATATCATATTGCGGTGCGAAATAATCAACAATTTTTCCCTTGCCTTCATCGCCCCATTGCAAACCGAGAATAACATCAACCATGAAAAGTATTTATTGTTAAGCCGCAAAAATAACTTGCAGAATTGGTTTACTGTAATGAATTTTAATAAGATACATAAATGTGAATTTTTTTGCTTTGTTTCCATTCGGAACGGGTAATATTTTTTAGAAGCCCGGCTAAGTACTTCTATGAAGCTTCGGTTCCACTCAGGCGGGCTCTTGTACTTATCAATGATGAGTGATCAATGGTAACTGGTACTATATAAATTATTTCACTCATTAAGCTCCAATCAAAAATCCTTATCTTGAATTTTTAAACGGCTGCTTCATGGAAAAATTTATTCTTGCCTTCGACCAGGGAACTACCAGTTCAAGAGCTATTGTCTTTGATAAAAAAGGAAGTATAAAATCTGTTGCACAAAAAGAGTTCACACAAATATTTCCCAAACCCGGCTGGGTAGAGCATGATGCGAATGAAATATGGAGCACGCAATTAGGTGTAGCTGCGGAAGCCATTACACAGGCCGGATTAAGTGTAAAAGATATTGCTGCTATTGGTATTACTAATCAAAGAGAAACAACTGTGGTATGGGATAAGCAAACGGGTGCGCCTATTTACAATGCTATTGTTTGGCAGGATAGAAGAACAGCAATTTATTGCGATCAGTTAAAACAGCAGGGATACCTTCAACCCATTCAGCGCAAAACAGGTTTGATCATTGACGCGTATTTCTCAGCTACAAAATTGAAATGGATTTTAGATAATGTTTCAAATGCAAGAGATAAAGCAGCGAGAGGGGAATTATGTTTTGGCACTATTGATACATGGTTATTATGGAAGCTTACCAATGGTCTGGTTCATGTTACCGATGCAAGCAATGCTTCACGTACAATGTTGTATAATATTCATACATTAAATTGGGATGATGAACTGCTGCAACTACTGGATATACCTAAAAATATTTTGCCTGAAGTAAAAAGCAGCAGTGAAGTTTATGGTTACTCACAAAATATTTTAACGGCACAAAATATTCCAATCGCTGGCATTGCAGGAGATCAGCAGGCAGCATTATTCGGACAAATGTGCACACAACCCGGCATGGTGAAGAACACTTACGGCACCGGTTGTTTTATGCTGATGAATACAGGAGAGCAACCTGTAATTTCTAACAATAATTTATTAACCACTATTGCATGGCAGATAAATGGTAAAACACATTATGCACTCGAAGGGAGCGTGTTTATTGCCGGTGCTGTTGTGCAATGGCTTAGAGACGGCTTGCATTTAATACGCTCCTCAAACGAAATAGAAACATTGGCAAAAGAAGTAGAAGGAAGTGATGGCGTATATATTGTTCCTGCATTTGCGGGACTTGGGGCACCTTACTGGAATCAACATTCAAGAGGCACTATAGTTGGCATAACAAGAGGCACTACTGCTGCGCATTTTGCAATAGCCGCATTGGAAAGCATTGCTTATCAAACGATGGATGTAGTGAATGCAATGCAATCGGATGCAAATATTACAGTTAAGGAATTAAGAGTTGATGGTGGCGCAACGGCAAATAATTTTTTAATGCAATTTCAAAGTGATATTTTGAATACAAAAGTTATCCGGCCAACTATCACTGAAACAACTGCTTTAGGCGCTGCATATCTTGCTGGTCTTGCTGTTGGATATTGGAATGATATGGAAGAGATACAGCAGCAATGGCAGATAGACAAAATTTTTGAACCACTGATAAATGATGAAGACCGAAAACATTTGGCAGGAGATTGGCGAAGAGCAATTCGTGCTGCGCAGTTTTGGGCCAATGATCAATAACACATAAAGGCCTTTCGTTTGAACTTAAAGAAATTATTTTTTTTGCCGCCATTTAGTTCATTGCAAGTGATATACTGACGAATAGAGCTTTATTTACATAAGGTAATTGAGTGGAGAAAATCCAACCCCCTCATATACTTCAGAAATCATATTACCAAATAATCAGCAAATTTATTTCATCAATTCAACAACTCAATAATTTAATCATCTAATTTGCACCCTCAATTTTTACTTATAATTTTTTTATAATGAATAAACAACAATTATCTCCCGAAAAATATATACAGACAAGAGCGAGGAGCCTTCCCATATATAAATGTTTTGTAAGTAAAGACTGGCAGGAGTTTGGCATGTCAAACGTAATTGTAATGCGCAGGCATGTAAATGGAAATGTTACTGCAGGTCTTTACCTCGTGGATTTATTTTGCCTTGGGATAAAAGATACTTTTTATTTATTTAATGAACCTGAAGAAGAAATATTTGAAAGAGTTAATATTGATACGGCGTATTTACAGGAAGCAGATTATAACCTGGCACACAACATAATTTATGCTGGTCATGATTTTGCACTTGAATTTGATATACAACCTCATAAAAATTTTACTATCACAAAATTTATTCTTGAAGAGGATAATGAAGCGATACCGGTAATAGATATTCCGGTTGGAGATGAAGATGGTAATCCTTATTTAATAGTTAATAGTTCTTATAATTATGGTCCTGTGCTGGAAAAACTAAAGCAGCATGCAGGCGAGGGCAATTATACTTTTACAATAAATGATAAGGAGTATGATGACGAAGAAGAGGAGGAAGAATATGAGGATCAAGAGGAAGAGTATGATGGAAATGTAGAGGAATATGATGCAGATGAAAATGAAGAAGAACACGATGAAAGCGAAGGCGAAGAGGAAGAATCACTGGAAAATATTGAGCCTGGTTTTCTTGATTTTTATGATGCAGCAAGATTTGAATCTAGTTTGCTAAAGGATGCATTCGAACAACATAGTAAAGAACCGCTTGATGAAATGATAATTAAAACAGAACTTTTATGGCGAAGACTAATGCAGGAGCAGTCAGAACTTATAGCTGATGAGGAAGATATTATGAACACGGAAGAATTTACGCGATATGACAATAAAATGGAGCAATGGATAGATTCAACAACAAAAAGTATAACAGAACAAAATAAGGCATTTGAGCATTTTAAATCAGTTATACTTGAGGATAAAGAGATGGAAATAGAGGAATACACAGACTTGATCATGCAATATGCTCATAACGAAACCGCTGCTGTTATGATATTTCATGGCATCCCTTTGCCTGTTTTAATAAACGATATTGAGAAACTGCAAAATAATTTTTCAAAATTTCCACCGGCAGTTCAATTAACCATCACAGCTTATTCAATTGTGCTGCAAAAAGAATCTTACGATCAGCATCAATTAATAGTAAAGTCGAAAACAGTTGAAGAAGCTTTTCCCGGGAATAAAAATATTCATGCTTACCACCATAAATGCTTTTGGCTTGTGCAGGCCTTACATGCTTTGCAGCAAAACGATCAACAAAAGATATTGCATTATCATAGCTTGTTGAGAATTGTTGGCACAGGCGGGCATATAAAATATTTGTATGCTGCTCAGTTAAATGACTGGCTTGCCAGGTTTATGCATATAGATGAAGACAACTTTTTAGTTCCTGAATACGAAGAATAAAAGAGAAAAATAAAATTTGCGGCATGCTTAAAATTATTGAGCTACTGCTCAATTAATAATAAAAAATCTGCAGTACAATATCGGATGACAGGATCTTGATGTACTTTATATTTAGATCACCACCGTTACAAATGCACAGGAGTCTACTTAAGCGTAACGAAGTTTAATAGAAAATTAAAAAGCTGACTTCATAAAAATTTTCTTCTTCATGAACAGGCCTGTAATGCTTCAAAAATTGAAGGATGAAACAGAATGGGATATTGTTGTTATTGGTGGAGGCGCTACAGGTCTTGGCACTGCCGTGGATGCGGCGACACGTGGATACAAAACATTATTGACAGAACAATTTGATTTTGGTAAGGGCACATCAAGCCGATCCACTAAGCTTATTCACGGTGGTGTTCGGTACCTGGAGCAAGGCAATATTAAACTGGTGATGGAAGCATTGCACGAACGTGGCTATTTATTAAAGAATGCACCGCATCTTACAACTGCTTTGGCTTTTATTGTACCTGTATACAGTTGGTTTAGCAAATTGTATTACGGTACAGGTTTGAAAATATATGATTTGTTAAGTGGCAAACTTAGTCTTGGTAAAACAAGATTTCTTAGCAAAAACCAAACACTGCTACAGTTACCGGGCATCGGCGATAAAAAATTAAAAGGCGGAATTCTTTATTATGACGGCCAGTTTGATGATACACGTCTCGCCGTAAGCTTAGCTGTTACCGCCGCAAAATATGGAGCGGCAATATTGAATTATTGTAAAGCAACAGCATTGACAAAAACAGAAGAAAAAGTTTCAGGGGTTGTAATAGAAGACACAATAAATCACATAACTTATACAGTAAAAGCAAAAGCAGTGATCAATGCAACCGGTGTTTTTACAGACGCGGTAATGCAGATGGATGAACCCGAAAAAGATGTCCTGGTAATGCCATCGCAGGGCATTCATCTTGTTGTGGACAAACATTTTTTTCCAGGCACCAATGCATTGATGATTCCTAAAACAGATGACGGACGTGTGCTATTTGCTGTGCCCTGGCATGATAAAGTTTTATTGGGCACAACCGATACTCCCGTTAATAAAATTAGTTTTGAGCCCCAACCATTACAAGAAGAAATTGAATTTGTATTGCAGCATGCCAACCGTTATTTGCAAAAAAATATTACAAGAAGTGAAGTGCGAAGTATGTTTGCAGGCTTGCGGCCATTGGTAAAAAGAAAGGCTGCAAAGAAAACATCTTTGCTCAGCAGGGATCATACTATTATTGTTTCAAAATCAGGACTGGTAACGATTACAGGAGGCAAGTGGACAACATACCGAAAAATGGCTGAAGAAGCAGTAGATAATGCCGTGTTTATTGCGAAGCTTCCCAAAAGAAATTGCATTACCAAACATTTGACTATAGGCGATGAAGAAGATGCTTATGTGAAAGAAGATGGAAACAATTTTATTCATGAATCTTTTCATTTTACTCAAAGTGATATTGAACGTTTTATACAAAAAGAAATGGCAATAACAGTTGAAGATGTTTTGGCAAGAAGAACAAGATTATTATTTTTAGATGCGCATGCTGCAATAGATGCAGCTCCGTCAGTTGCAAAAGTTATGGCTGCGGTAATGAACAAAGATGAGCAATGGATAAATGAACAAATAAGTCTATTTACACAGCTTGCAAAGCAATATTGCATTGAGACTGCGGGAATTGGAAATTGAGGATTGAAGAATGTAAAATATAAAATGTAAAAGGAATTAGGAAGAATCAAAGACAACAAACCGAAACAGGTAACTTGACACTACTAGCTACAAACCACAAACTCCAAACTACAAACTCATGACTCCTTTCATCGGCGAAATTATTGGTACCGCATTACTCATCGTTCTTGGTGATGGTGTTGTTGCCAATGTTATTCTTAGTAAAACCAAAGGATATAGCGGCGGATTAATTGCCATTACTTTCGGATGGTCAATGGGTGTATTTGTTGGAGTATACGTTTCGGCGGGTGCGAGTGGAGCGCATCTTAATCCTGCCGTGACTATTGCATTGGCTTACGCGGGAAAATTTGACTGGGACAAAGTACCCATTTATATCGCCGCACAATTGATTGGCGCCATGTTTGGCGCATTCCTTGTCTGGCTTGCATATAAACAGCATTTTGATGAAACAGAAGATGCAAGCACAAAGCTTGGTGTGTTTTGCACTGCTCCTGCAAAACGCAGCAGACCGCATAATTTTATTACAGAGTTCATTGGCACTTTCGTATTTATGTTTGCCGTGCTATCCATCACTAAATCTTCCTCAAGTCTGGGTTCATTAGATGCACTTCCGGTTGCACTGGTGGTGCTTGCTATTGGCTTGAGTTTGGGTGGCCCCACCGGTTATGCCATAAATCCTGCACGTGATTTAGGTCCGCGCATCATGCATTTTTTATTGCCCATCAAAAACAAAAGAGACAGCGATTGGGAATATAGTTGGATACCAGTTGTAGCGCCGATTACAGGAGCATTACTCGCTGCATTTGTTTATGGTTTGGTGATGTGATATTATTGCCTTCTTAATATTTTTTATATACCCAACATTTTTGCAAGCATGAAACTTCTGTTCCCGTAAGCGCGGGCTCTTGTACTGTTGATGTAGTTTTAATAGTTCATAAGCTGCAAGGGCCGTGGTCTTATAGAATATTAAACAATGAACTCTGTCAAGTAAAGAATTCAAGTTACGCCAGACGTTCTTGTACTTTGTTCAATATCGCTTCATTAGTTGAAGAGTGCGACGCAAGAGACGATGCTATGAAAAATTACAGTTCGGTACATAAAAGAATTATTGCTTTACAAATAATTTATCTGCAAGCTTTGCATCGTGACCATAAATATCTTTTCTGAAATTGATCAGGCCATTTTTATCAACCCATGAGGTGAAATAACCAATCACAACAGGAACAGATTTTTGTAAGCCAACCCATATTTCTTTTTTACTGTTCATCGAAGTATCAATCCGGATACTGCTCCATGAAGTATCACTTTGCAATAAAAACTCAGCAAGGTGTTTTGGCTCACCTACACGAATGCAACCATGACTAAAACTACGGCTGGAGGCAGAAAATAAATCCCTGTTTGGTGTATCATGAAAATAAATATCATAATTGTTAGGGAAGAGAAATTTCACTTTGCCGAGTGAATTACCGGCTCCTGGTTTTTGACGAATAGAAGGCAACGTATCGGGTCCGCCTATTCTTTCCATATTGTTGCGTCTTAAATAACCAGTATCCTTTTTCATGGCAGGCAAAATTTCGGTTCTTACAATTTTTGCCGGCACTTTCCAATATGGACTGAATACAATGTATTTAAGATTACCGGAAAAAATTACAGTACTGTTTGCAGTGGTGCCAACAATTACATTCATCGTAAAATTAAGCCTGCCGCTATCGAACACATACATTTTGTACTCAGGTATGTTTACAAATATTCTACGGCTTTCGTTTTCAGAGGGCATCCACCGCATCCTTTCCAGATTCACAAATATTTGCCGTATGCGTTGAGCCGGGTTTACATTTAATTCATCGATCATTTTGGCGCCTATTGTTCCATCAACACCAATTCCCATGCGTTTTTGAAATACATTCACTGCCTGCAATAACGAAGTATCATAAAACGAGGAAGAATCATTAATAGTAAGATCCCCGAGTTTATTAAGCCGCTCTTTAACAGCAGAAATAATTTTATCATGGTCACCTGTGTGCAATGGTTTTAAAGGTTTGGAAATAGAATCCCAATTTGTTTTTTGCAATTGATAATATACCGGAATAAACGATTGCAGTTTTTTATATTGTTCATTGAGTGGCGCAAATTCATCTGCCTGTTTATTTTTTGTAACAATCACCGAATCAAGCAAAGCTGTTAAGTTTACTTTTTTACGCGGAATAAACCAACCAAGAGAAACAACATCACTGTCTGTGCCCTTATACATTCTTGCAGCATAGTTAAAGAACTGACCTGTTAAAAATAATTCTGTATTCAAAACTTCACCATGTTTATGCTTTGCACCATTATTTGTAAAGCTTTTATAGAGATTGTTTAATTCGTGGTTGTATAAACTACTGTCCTGCAATTTACTGATGGTATTATTAAGCAGGTTAATAAAATTACTTGCCTGCTCTCCGGGTCCGCTGCTGTCAAACCACGCATATTCATAATTGCGTTGCTTATAAAAATCTTCAAATTGTTTTTCATAGTTTTTAAATTGTTTATTGTCAACCAGGAATTGCTGAAGCTGACTGCTGTCTAAAAACAAATTATTAAAAGATGTTACAATGTTGATAGTTGTATCTCTTGCAACCTTAGTTTCATGCGAATTGTTACATGCATAAAAAAGAAACCATATAAAAAGGAAAATCAGGAACCGATAATTCATGTTTTGCGGATAGTTGATAGCATGAAAATAATGTAAGACTTCTTTAGCAGAAAATTTTTTTGTACCCATCCTTAGTCTTTCATGGTATCACCTCTTGCGTCGCACTCTTGTACTTTAAAATTTATGGCAGCAAGAGCGGGTCCCTTTGAAAATCCCGCTATGTGAAAAAAGCAGGCTATGTTCATTAGTCTATTGGTATTTTTCCTGTAACAAAAAAACTTACAATGGCAATGCAGACCATGGCAATTGTTGCAAACAAAAGAACAAATTTTGCTTTACGCATGAGTTCACTGTCTTTTCTTTGTACTGCAACATATAGTAAGCGGATGCCAATAAACAACGCGATAAGCGTTCCTGTAAACAATAGCGCATAAAAATAAAATAGTGCATTTATTATATTAAGTGGCATGTGGTGGTCCTTATATTTTTTTCGATTGTTTATACCCATTTTTTAGCAACCATTGCAATACTTTATCACGCTGATCACCTTGAATAATTATTTCAAAATCTTTTACACTTCCACCCGTGCCGCAATAATTTTTAAGAGTTTTACCAAGTTGTTCAACATCATTGCCGGTTCCAATAAAACCTTCAATCAGGGTAGCAGCCTTGCCTGCACGATGTTTTGTATCTAATCGTATTTTTAATTTTTGTTGTGCCGGAGTAAGTGTCTGCTGATTTGGTGAATCCTCAGTTTCAAAATGAAAATTGGGATCTGTGCTGTAAACAAATCCACGTGTATCAGGTTTGTTCTTTTTGCTCATAGGAAGATTTTATGTTTGTGGTTTGAGTTTATAATTCAATGTGATTTGTTGAAGGATTTGTGAAGACACAAATCGCGACAGGCAAAATTATTTTTTCGATCCTTGCTTCTTGATGCTTGTTTCTTAATACTTGTTTCTTGTTTCTTTACTTTAATTCTGCTTTTAAACTCAGGTCAAGATTTTTTGCCTGATGTATTAATCCGCCAACGCTTATATAATCAACACCAGTTGCAGCATAATCGGTAATGTTATCAAGATTAATGCTGCCACTGACTTCGGTTTCAAACTCATGATTAATAATTTGTAACGCTTCCGCAATTTGCTGTGGTGAAAAATTATCCAGCATAATACGAAATACTTTTCCCTTTGCAATGGAGCAAACTTTCCCTACATCATCAATAGTTCTTGTTTCAACTTCAATTTTAAGATCAGGCTTTTTTGTTTGTACATATGTCCATGCTTTATTGATGGCAACTTCAAGACTGCCACAGTAATCAATGTGATTATCTTTCAGCATAATCATATCATACAAACCAAAACGGTGATTAGTGCCACCACCAATGCGTACTGCCTCCTTTTCAAGCAATCGAAAATTGGGCGTGGTTTTTCTTGTGTCAAGAATTTTTGTGGCGTATCCTTTTAATTTATCTGCATATTGCCGTGTTAATGTTGCTATGCCACTCATGCGTTGCATGCAATTCAATACTAATCTTTCACATTTTAAAATCGTGCGAATAGATGCTTCTACTTCAAATGCCTGCTCACCTGCGTGCATAGCATTCCCATCTTTTTTAAAAGCCTTGAATTGAAATTCCGGTTCTACAAGTGAAAAAATTTTATGTGCAACTTCCATTCCTGCGAGAATACCATCCTGTTTTATTTTTAAAACTGCTTTACCTTTTTTATCAGCAGGTATGCAGCTTAAAGTCGAATGATCACCATCGCCTACATCTTCTGTCAATGCTTCCTTGATAAGATGTTCTAATTGTTCATCAAATGTTTTCATACGAACAAAACTAAGAAGAGTGAAGATTAGTTTAGGAATCAGCAATATGAATTCTACAATTCCTTTTTAAAGAGTGCAGCAAATAAAGTGTAATTTTTATGCTGCCGCTAATTAGCTGCATAAGGAACAGAATGTATAAGAGTGCGGCGCAACGCACGACCCCCCTTGTACCAAAAGTTTGGCGCATAAAAATAAAATACGATGCTATGTTTGGCAATTTCCGGGTTGAATACAATATTGAAAGCATATAATCACACGCGCAGCAGTTCTTTTTGCTAAAGGTTACTTTTATTACCTTAAAGGCATTAATAAAAAAATTATGCTTGTAAGAAAATTAAATAAACGTAAACGTGTTGCATTGGTGGCTCATGATCACAGAAAGGCTGATCTTATTGATTGGTGTGTATACAACAGGGGAGTGCTTTCGCGGCACGAACTTTTTGCTACCGGTACTACCGGCAAAATGCTTGAAGAAAATTTGAGCACGCCTGTGAAACAATTATTGAGCGGACCACTCGGAGGCGATCAGCAAATGGGTGCAATGATTGCTTCAGGCGATATAGATATACTTATATTTTTCTGGGATCCTATGGAGGCACAGCCACATGATAGTGATGTGAAAGCCTTACTGCGCCTTGGTGTCGCCTGGAATATACCTATGGCATGCGACAGAGCCACTGCTGATTTTATTATGACGTCACCGTTTATGCATGACGAATATGAAGCTCTGGTACCTGATTATTCTCATTATCTTACGAGGCGAATAGAAGAGGAATGAATAAAACATTATTACGACCCTGGCAACCACAAGATGCCCAGGCTTTGGCTACTATTGCAAACAACCGAAATATCTGGAATAATCTCAGGGATCATTTGCCCTACCCTTACACTGTAACAGACGCACAACAATGGATTGCACACTGCAAAGGACAAAACCCTGTTGTAAATTTTGCCATTATATATAACCGGCAGTTGGCCGGAAGTATTGGTTGTGTTCCAAAAGCTGATGTATACCGCAAAAGCATGGAGATTGGCTACTTTATTGGCGAAAATTTCTGGGGTAAAGGAATTGCCACCGAAGCTGTGTGTAAATTACTTGAATATATACAAACCCGTTTTGATGTGATACGTATTTATGCTGAGGTATTTGCATACAACAAAGCCTCCATGAAAGTTTTACAAAAAAATGGTTTTTACCTCGAAAGTATTCGCCGCAAAGGAGTTATAAAAAATAATGTGGTGCTTGATGATTACGTTTGGGTAAAGTTGATATAATTTTTTGTGAGATAACCTGAAGTTCCTTGTGGCGCCATCGCGCTACGCCAATTAAGTCTCTTTTTATAGAATTTGCGAAAGAATTTATTTAAGGAATAAAGTGAACAAAGAAGAGAATAATTTTTATTTTTTTAATACGTATTTTTTATTCGATTTTTGTTATTTTTGCTATAAATGTCTGGAGAGAATAAATATAAATTTAAAATTATATATCTCTATACTTTCAAAAGAAAGACTTTTCATATGGCAAGCAATCGTTAGAGGGTCTGTTGTTTCTACAACGGGCCTTTTTTAAAACTTACTATTGACAGATTTCCAAAGAATGACTTACTTATGATTTTTCCATCGTTTCAATTTTACCGTCTTCAAATCCAACAATTACTTTGTTTGCCATATTAATAAAAAGTCCTGTCTCTACAACTCCCGGAATATTATGCAATGCATTGTTTAAGTGTAATGCATCATTAATTTTTTCAAAATAACAATCCAGAATATAATGCCCGTGATCGGTTATAAAAGACTGATTATTTTTTTCCCTGAGAACAACATCTTCACATCCCATTGCCAAAATTTTCTGATGTACTTGCTTATAACCAAAAGATATTACCTCAACCGGCAAAGGAAATTTACCCAATTGTTGTACAAGTTTAGAATTATCAATGATTACAATGAATTGTTCCGAGGCCGCTGCAACTATCTTTTCCTGCAGTAATGCGCCGCCACCACCTTTAATAAGTTGCAATTGCGGGTCTACTTCATCAGCCCCGTCAATGGTAATGGCTATTTTATCAACATCATTTAAATCACTAATTGGCATGTTTAATTCTGTTGCAAGCGTTTGCGTTTTTTTTGAGGTAGGAATCACAGTTATATACAGACCTTGTTGTACCCGTTTCCCAAGCTCCTGTATCAGCCAGTAAGCCGTAGAGCCGGTCCCGAGACCAACGATCATTCCATTCTTAATGAAGTCAGCAGCATAAATGGCTGCCTTCTGTTTAATTTCATCAGTGGTAAGCATAATTAAAACTTCTTTAAAAACAAAATATAAAACTACATGTTAGAACGTATCAAAAACATAACTTTTACTTTTCTCACTTTCTTAATTTAGCATTATGTCAAAACAATTAATTTCTTCAGGAACCATTTGGGAAAAAAAATTTGGTTACAGCAGGGCTGTAAAAATTGGAAATTTAGTTTTTGTTGCAGGTACTACCGCCGTAAATGAAGAGGGCGAAATAATTGGCGCAGATGATCCTTATGAACAAGCTGTTTTTATTTACAAAAAAATTGAAAAGGCTTTGCAAGAAGCCGGAGCAACATTTCAGAATGTTGTACGTGTGAGAGCTTTTGTTACAGATATTTCACGGTGGGAAGAAGTTGCCAAAGCACAGGGTGAAATATTTGCCGAAGTTCGTCCTGCCGCGACATTGGTAGAAGTAAAGGCTTTGGTAAAACCAGAATTACTTGTAGAGATTGAAGCAGATGCTGTTATTGAATAATAAAGCCGGGCTATATCTGGCTTTCGCTCCTCTCACTAGGTGAACCAGTACCCAATAGTGTAAGTCTTGAATGATAATGCTGTACTGGTATGGAATAAATTTCTCCAGCACAGGCAGCTATTACTGAATGAGAAATATCAAATTTCTTATTCATTATTAGCAAACTGAAACAGGAGTGTACTGTCATGAATCTTATTTTTGAAAAGGTTTGCCCGGAACTCCCCTACCTCATTCAGGCATTGGTTCATCGGGATTCGTATTTACTTCAGTTGTATTAGAATTTAAAACAGCAATTCGTGTTCCCCATTCGATGAAAGCAACAAATGCAGGACGAAATTCCGGGTCATCGGGTAAATTAATTTCATCTGCCGTTTCAATTAGCAGTTGCACTCAGCGTTTGCGGTGATGTTATGTGGTGAGCAGGTTCGTTATTTTGATTTGATAAGATGGGGAATTGCAAAACAAACCATCAATGCTGAAAAACAGGCGCGGGGCGGCATACAGCCATTCCAGGATAAGAATGTTTTATTACCCATTCCGCAAAGTGAAAAGGATGCAAATCCAAATGTAGCTAAGGATATTGCAAACGATTGGAATTAGTGAGATGATAAAATAAATTTCAAAGCAAAATAATTTTGCAAAAACCGGTAGTTATAACTGCCGGTTTTTTATTTTGTAATAATGAGATTTTTTAGATTTTCCAGTACCGGCTTTTGTGTTTCAAAGCCTCTTCGTTGCGTCGCAATCCTTTCATCTGCAAAACTTATGGCATCAGTTATAAGCTGTGATAAGTGTTATCCTCTGGAACGATGATAATCATCGTTACAATACAGAGGTGTTGGAACATTATTATATTGTTTCGGAGGAACAACTTATGGGTAACTATTAATGTGAATTAATACTGGTTCGGTAGGAACGTTTTGTGTTATTCGAGCACGAAGTGTTCTGATGGAACGCTAAAGCACGCTGCATACTTCGACTACCTATAAAATGTTCTGATGGAACATCATTTCATTTCTATCACATTTTTAGACAGTTTTGTCACATTTAAAAAAAACATTTTCATTGATAGTTTAATCTTGCTTTCAAATAATGATATATGAACGTAAGATGGAGAGAGCACGAGATGACGCTGGTTACAATCATCGCTTCAATTGTTCTTGCAAGTTATTTGTGGGCTATGCACAATACAGCACCTGAGCAATTTGCAAGCCCTTTCATCAATAATCACGTTCCATTTAATTTATACAGAAATGTTTTGTTACCTGATATTGGAATGGGCTTATTGATTTACCTATCTTATTTATTTTTAAATCTTTTTACAATCCCACGTTTATTATCGCAGAAAAAATTTGAAGCAGGCACTTTTGGAATTTCTTTATCACTCAAAAAAATATTGCTGCAGGGACTTGCAGGCAAAATTTTAAAAAAATATTTGCGGCTCCTCATTCAAATTCTTTTAATTACTTCTTTTCTCGGCACTGCATTAAATGTGGCTATCTATTACAAACATGAATGGCAATTTCATTATCCCGGGTTTTCCATTTTCTTTAATAAAAACAATCCCAATTCTCAGATGGCTATTGGAGCCAGCTATGCAATTGTTTTTGTCATGATAGCTTTATATGGTGTTTATGTATGCGCACACGAATTAATTATTCATTTTATTGAAACATCCGGCAATAGAAGGGCTTACCGGACTTTAATATGCAACAAGGTTACTCTGTTCGCAGTCATTTATTTTTCTGTTTTTTCCTTTTTATCATCTTTCAATCTTGTGCATGAATATCATTTTGCTGCGACTTATTTTTCTTTAATTACCCCAATTTTTCTCTTATATATGAGCAACACTTATTGGTTGTTCCCTTTAAAAGAAGAAATTTCATTTTTCAATTCTCACATAATTATTCGCCTGCTGGTATCTGCTTTCATATATACACTTCCTTTTGCTTTTTTTCT
>WNGE01003360.1_pt1 | contig 31774 bp, 24 predicted proteins | sample 5400651 | NCBI WGS metagenome assembly WNGE01 (sample SAMN13153370, study PRJNA577476) | soil metagenome | isolation source: 60 cm soil or saprolite under grassland replicate 2 | place: USA:California | collected 2016-06-15
CGTCCGACCCACAGATTGCTCCGCGGCACGCGCCCTCTGCATATCACATCCACACCATCGGGCAAGGTCTACTGGGGAGAATACTTCGACAATCGCGATCGAACCGAGGTTCACATTTACGCGTCAGATGATCGAGGTCGTACATGGCAGGTGGCCCACACGTTCCCCGCGGGAAGCGTTCGCCACGTGCATAACATCGTCTACGATCGCTGGGGGGATTGTCTCTGGATACTCACTGGCGACGAAGGCTCGGAGTGCAGGATTCTTCGCGCGTCCTGCGATCTAGGCGCCATTGAGACTGTGCTGAGCGGCAACCAGCAGGTCCGCGCCGTCGCCGCCATTCCGACGCCGGATTGCCTGTATCTCTCCACCGACACGCCGGATGAGAAGAACCATATCTACCGTCTCGATCGCACCGGCCGCGCCGATCGCGTCGGCGATCTTAATGCATCTTCGACCTACGGCTGCCAGGCAGGTCAGAGCATTTTATTTTCCACGATGGTCGAGCCCAGCGCGGTCAACCGAGATCGCGAAGTTCATCTAGTCGGATCGCGAAACGGCATGCAATGGCAGACCGTTGCGAGCTGGAAGAAAGACAGCCTCTCGATGAAGTATTTTCAATACGGCAACGCCTTTCTACCCGACGGTGAGAACCGCACCCGCTATCTCGCCGTGACGACCGTAGCCGTTGAACAAGACGATCAGACTACAACGATCTGGGAGATCGAATAACCTGAATGAGCGTGGCCACGCGTTGGCAGTATTACCGGCGCATCTTCAGCGCCTATCTCGGCGCCGGGCGAAGCCACCTCACATTCTGGCACGAAACCCCTGCCCTCAATCCACGGGCATTTCAAGACGATGGAGCGACGGGCGCCCTCGCTCGTCCCAGCGGCCAACTTGGCCAGTACTATATGCTGTTTCGCGAAAAGGCCGATTACGCCGGCCCCTACGACACCAACGGCATTCCCATGCTCGACTATCGAGGAGTGATCGGCCTCCAGTACAACCCAATCGCTATCGCTCAGTGGGGCCTGGCGAACTACAATCAGTTCCGCGCCACCGGTGACGAGGCCCGCAGCCAAAAGACGCTGAAGGCTGCCGCTTGGCTTTGCGATAATCTGGAGCAAAATCCTCTCGGCCTCTGGGTCTGGAACCACCATTTCGACTGGGACTACCGCGACACCCTGAAAGCGCCCTGGTATTCCGGACTGGCCCAGGGACAGGGTGTTTCGCTGCTTCTGCGCGCTCATGCTCACACGGGAGAAATTAAATACCTGCAAGCGGCCGAGCGAGCCTTCGCAGCTTTGACCCGCCCCATCGCCGAAGGTGGCGTGCTTTTCGAAGACGAAGAAAAGAATCTCTGGATCGAAGAATACCTGGTGAGTCCGCCCACCCATATCCTGAACGGTTTCATGTGGGCGCTATGCGGAGTGTTTGATTTCTGGCGCGCGCGCGCGGACACCAATGCAAAAGGAATCTTCGACCGAGGAGTGGAAACGCTGGTCCGCAATCTCCGCCGATACGATACCGGATACTGGTCGCTCTACGAGCAATCGGGAACGCGCCTGAAAATGCTGGCCAGCCCCTTCTACCACCAGTTGCACATCGTGCAGTTGCAGGTCATGGGAAAACTGACGGGCGTAAGCGTGTTCGCAGAAATCGCCCAGCGCTGGGAAAATTACGCCAAGCATCGCACCAATCGAACCCGTGCCCTGATCGCGAAAGGCACTTTCAAGCTGCTCTACTACTGATCGTGAAGATTCTCTACGTATCGCAATACTTCCCGCCGGAAATGGGAGCGCCCGCCGCCCGCGCCGCCGAATTGTCCCGCCACTGGGCGCGCATGGGCCACGATGTCACCGTGCTCACCGGATTTCCGAATCATCCCACCGGCCTGGTGCCCGAAGAGTGGCGTTCCCGCCTCCGCGGCATTCTCTATAAAGAAAACGTCGACGGCGTCCGCGTCGTCCGCACCTGGCTCTGGCCCTTGCCCAACCGCAAGACACACGAGCGCATCCGCAATTACGCGTCCTTCTTTGTCTCTTCCTCCATCAGTGGTCTCGATCTCGAGAAGCCCGATGTCGTGATCGCCACTTCTCCACAGTTGCTCGTCGCGCTTTCCGGATGGTGGCTGGCATGGTGGAAGCGCGTGCCTTTCGTCTTCGAAGTGCGCGATCTGTGGCCGGAATCACTGGCCGCGGTCGGCGCAGGTCGAGAAGGCAGCCTGTTGCATCGCACCCTCGGTGTGATCGCCGGATTCCTCTATCGTCGGGCCAACCACATCGTAGTGGTGACGCCTGCCTTCAAAGACCACTTGATGCGCCATTGGCGCGCTCCCGAAACAAAGATCTCGATTGTTGAAAACGGCGTAGAGACCGATCTTTTCCGCGTGCATCCCGCTGCCAGCGAAGTCCGCAGGGAACTCCACCTCGAAAACCGCTTTCTGATTTGCTACATCGGCACTATGGGGATGGCGCACGGCCTCGAGAGACTGATCACCGCAGCCCAGCGCCTTCAAACCGCGCTCCCCGCCGCCACCTTCCTGTTAATTGGAGAGGGGGCCGAAAAACAGCGCATTTCCGACCTCGCCGCCGCCCGCGGCCTGGCCAACATCCAGTTCCTCGATCAGCAGCCGCGCGAGCGCATCCCAGTGCACATTTCCGCTGCCGACGTTGGTCTCGTGCTGCTGAAGAAAACTGAGCTGTTCAAGACCGTGATTCCCACCAAACTGCTGGAGTACATGGCTTGCCAACGCCCAGTCATTGTTGCCGTCGATGGTCAGGCTCGTCAGGTGGTCGAAGCTGCCGGTGCGGGAGTGTTCGTCGAACCAGAGGACAGCGACGCTCTGGTCCAAGCGATCCTCAACCTCGCCGCCGACCCTGGGCGAAGGCAACGCATGGGCATCAGTGGCCGCAACTACATCGTCAGCCAGCTCTCGCGGGAGCGGACGGCGCAGAAATATCTGAAGGTGTTGGGTAAGGTAATCACGGAAAAGCGCGAAGGAAGGTAATTCTCTTCTCAGGGACGGACCGCAAGTATGCTCAAAGATGTGGTTAGGCTCATCGCTGCATCAGCCGTGCGGTATGCGGCAACCTTGGCTGAGCTTCCAGGCACAAACAACACATCGCCTTTGACCAGCGCGACGTCGGGCGCTTTTGCGTGCAGCACCTTCTTGAGACGAACGGGAATTTCTTGCACTCCGTTGGGTGTTTGCCGCAAAATCTTCGTCGCGTTCAAGGAAGAAGTGCGAGTGCTCCCGCCCGCCAGGGCTAGGGCCTTCAGCACGGTGAGCGAGTTGTCTTCAATCAGAAATCCGCTCGGACGTTGCACGTCCCCAACCACATACACAATCCCCGCCCGCGAAACGATGATGGTATCTCCGGGAAGAACCGCGATGTTGTTCTGGGTGTCCTCGGTCAAACTCTGCGGCAGTTGCAGCTCGACCTTCTGGTTGGCTTCTCCGCGATGCACGATGCTGACGGTTCGACCTGCCTTCTCGCTCAAACCTCCCGCCATGGACAGCAGATCAAACAGGCGCCGCTCTCCGATCGCAGGATATGGTCCCGGGTGGACCACCTCTCCCACCATCGTGATCGCTTGCGACGCCGATTCATTCACGAAAATCGTTACGTGCGGGTTGCGGACGAACCCTCCATCCTCGAGCCGCTTTTGGATCACATTCTGTGCCTCATCCGTGGTCAGGTCGCCGACATGAACGTAATCGATCAGCGGAAGATACACATCTCCGCTGCTGCTGACCCGCGCTTTGCTACTGAGATCCGGCACTCCGAAAACACTGATTTCAATCAGATCGCCCACGCCCAGCTTGACATTCGAGTTGGCCAGCAGGCGAGTGGATTTCTGTGGGGCCGCATCAGTCGCTGGGGGCGGGGACGGCGCCGCCGATGTGTCTCCCGAAACCGGCGTCTGGGAAAGCAACCGCAAGCTTGCCAATGCGCAAAAGAACACACTGCGCAATACGAAAAAACGGCTCCGCCGGGGCATACGAGAACTCCTGAGATCCGCGTGTCCCCCCAGTCTAGCACGGAGCTGACGGACAAAATTTTGAACGGCAGGTACCCAGTTCGCCAACCTCTGAGAACAAGTTTGCCCTTCTGAGTACTGGAATATTTGCCCGCGCAAGCCGCTAGATGTATAGTTGCGGCAACCAAATTACTACTGATTTCCTAGCTTGGTACAAAAACCTCGTTCTGGAACAAGAGACGGAAAATCCGTTCTGCGAGCTTGGCCTGAAATGCCGGGTGTTTCAGCCGGAAGGGATATCGGGCTTTGACGCTCCTTTTCTTTGGGATATTTGCGTTCTCGCTGGCAGTGTCCTTTGCGGCGACCCGCCAAGTGCGAGACCTGGCCATGCGCCGAGGATGGGTTTCCCTCCCGCAGGAGGGCCGCCATGTCCACGCATCCGCTCTTCCCCGCCTCGGCGGCGTCGCGATTTTCCTGGCCTTTTCCCTCAGTCTAAGCTTGTGGCTGCTCCTCGCGCTCCTTTCCCCACGGTTGCTCGAAGGATTTGCCCCCACCACCCTTCTTCGTATCTACATCCCTGCCTGCCTGATTTTTTGTCTCGGCATTTACGACGATCTCCATGGCGCCGGTCCGTACTTGAAATTCGCCACCCAGGTGGTGGCGGCTGCCATGCTGTTCGCCGGCGGAATGCGCATTCTCGATCTGCCGGTCCTGTTCGGCCAGCACACTTTCCCCTGGTTCATCGGTTTGCCCGTCACCGTGCTTTGGGTGGTCGCGATCACGAATGCGTTTAATCTGATCGATGGTCTGGATGGCTTGGCAGCCGGGTCGGCTCTGTTCTCCACCCTCGTCTTCTTCATCGTCGCGCTGGTGAACCATTCCTGGCAGGGTTCGCTGATGAGCGTCGCGCTGGCCGGAGCGATCCTCGGATTCCTCCGCTTCAACTTCAACCCGGCCACCATTTTTCTGGGCGATTCGGGCAGCCTGTTCATCGGTTTTCTTTTGAGTGCGCTTGCCTTGGCCGGCGCGCAAAAGGCGCCCACCTTCGTGGCCGTCGCTATTCCAGTCGTCTCGTTCGGGTTGCCGATCTTGGAAACCGCGCTGTCCATCCTGCGCCGCCTGATTAGCGGCCGCCCCGTCTTCACCGCCGACCGCGAACACATTCACCACAAGCTGCTGAAGATGGGTTTCTCGCATCGCCAGGTCGTCATCGTTCTTTACGCGGTCTCGGCACTGTTTGCTCTTCTCAGTCTGTTCCTGCTCTGGCCGACCGGAAGCACTCTGGGACTGGTGCTCGCCGTGGTGGGCACGGGCATCTGGCTGGGTGTCCAGCATCTGAACTACCCGGAATTTGGCGAACTGCGGCGAGTGGCGCAGCGGACCATCGACCAGCGCCAGATCGTCATCAACAATCTTTCCGTGCGCCGCGCGGTCGAGGAACTGAAGGTGGCCGGCGATTTCGCCCAGGTGCGCAGCATTCTGGCCGCCGCCTTCGGCACTAACGATTTCGACGCCTTCGAACTGCACGTCAAATCTTTGCACGGTGATCGGCCGTCGCAGGTTGATGCGGCCCGCCCCCTTCATTGGAGTAAACTCCCTCATCTGGTCGCGATCTCCAGCGAGCCCTGTTGGACCCTGACTCTCGACCTGCTCACGACGTCCAACCGTCGCCGCGGTTCGCTCGTGGTCTACCGCGCCTATAGCCAGCGCACTCTGCAACTGGACGTCAACCTTCTGACTTCGGAATTTCCCGTTGTCCTGGCGGATGCGCTCGATCGAGCCCTGTCCACGCCTCCCGTCCTCGTTTCAGCGGAGCGAGACGCCCGCCGGTATTTGGCCGCCAATCTCTAATCCTTGCCTCGCACGATCCCACTCACCCTCATTTTGTCGCCTGAGTTAATATGTAATGGCGCACATGGCCCAGGGCACCCTCAGACTCCCGGATCCAGAACCAGAACCGTCTCTCGCTCCACCCGTTCAGCCGCGAGACCGCCGCCGGCTCGTTCGGCAAAAGGTCCACTCTCCGGTGTACGCCAGCTTCAATGGCCCGCAGGCATCGATGGTGGTGGATCTAAGCGAACTGCTGGATCTGCACGAAGAGGGCTTTGCCGTGCAAACCGGTGAAATGCTCGAAGTGAATCGGCCCGTGGCTCTGACCCTGGATCTGCCCGAGACCAGAACGTTCATCCACGGCAGTGGTCAGGTGGTGTGGAGCGACCCCTCAGGACGGGTGGGCATGCGTTTTTCCGCGCTGCCCGAAAGTTCTCGGCGGCTGCTGAGAGAATGGCTCTTTGCCAATCTTCTGATTGCATGCTCCAACCAGGCCGCTCGCAGCGAGCAGTTGTCCCGCCAGACGGAAGAGCCGGAGGAGATTCCGCGCGAACCCTTGCCCTCCACCGAATCCAGCAGCGCCACACAAGATCTGAGCGGCATGCTCTCGGCGGTGGATGCGGTCCGCCGCGAGATCTACGAGGCCGGCGCTGATCGCGATGCCGTTTTCCAGTTCATCATCGCACACGCTTTGCGCCTTACTGGCGCCGACGGCGCCGCGCTCGCCTTCCTGACCCACGGCAATATGATCTGCCGCGCCCGAGCCGGAGAACCTGCGCCACCAGTGGGTGCCCTCGTCGATCGAAAGCAAGGTTTGTCCGGGGAGTGTGTTCGCAGCGCGATGATCGTCGGCTGCCAGGATACGGAAAACGATTCCCGTGTCGATCCAGAAGTCTGCCGCGCGCTCGGCATCGGCTCCATGCTTGCCGTGCCCATGTTTTCTGGTTTTCGCGTCGTCGGCCTGCTCCAAGTCTTCTCTCCTCACCCGCGATCCTTCACCAAGGCGCATGCGACGGTTCTCGAGCGGCTGGTGGAAGCGCTTCCCGAGGAGCACCCGGAAGCGCCCCTGCTGCAAGACGCCGCGACCGCCGAAATGCTGCCTCCTTCCTCAGAACCAGCTTCTTTGACGCCTTCCATTCTTGAGGCTCTCTTGCAACCCGAGCCCGAGGCCAAAGCGGGAACTGAGCCGCAGCGAGTGCGGCCGTCATCGCGCCTTCAGCTTGGACTCATGGCGCTGGTGCTTGCGATTGTGGCGCTGGCGCTGGGATATTTGCTTGCCCCCTCCATTGAGAGGCGCGGGTCTGGCGTCAACGCGCGCGCCGCCAATCGGCCGGCGGCCGTTTCTTCACAAAACGCTGCCCGCAACAGTAAGGACGAAGATTCGCCTGAAGCCCTGCGCAAGCGGGCCGATGCCGGCGAGGCGGACGCGCAGTGGCGCATGGGTGCCCGATACCATGAAGGTGACGGTGTGCGGCAAGATGACACGCAAGCGGTGCAGTGGTTCCTGCGCGCCGCCCAACAAGGCCACGTAGGCGCGCAAGCTACTCTAGGTGCCTACTACTGGGCGGGGCGCGGAGTTCCGCCAGATCTCTCCCGCGCCTACTTCTGGTCGACGCTGGCGTTCGCCCGAGGGGACGAGACCAGCAAGTCCCGACTGGAAGGCCTGGCTTCGCAAATGACGCGATCGCAGATCGCCGCCGCCCGCCAGCAAGCCGACATCTGGCTTCGCCAACACAACGCCGCAAAGCAAGCCAAGTAGCGCCGGCGTCTCGCCGGCTGTCGCGAGGGCGCCCTGGCACGCAGCGCGAGAAACTGCCTCCGCGGCCGCCGAGATTTGGTCACTCCCGCATCCACCCAGCCGTACAATAGAGTTATGGCCACGCTGCGCGACATTGTGGATGAGCGCGTCCGCGAGGGCGACCGCGCGCTCTGGGAAACGCTGGATCGCAATCGCGTGCGCTGCTATGCCTGCGGCCACTGCTGCCCCATCCCGGAAGGCCAACCCGGCGTCTGCAAAGTCCGCTTCAATCGCGGCGGGAAGCTTTACGTTCCCTACGGCTACGTAGCCGGTGTGCAATGCGATCCCATCGAGAAGAAACCGTTTTTCCACGCCTATCCCGGCGCTCTCGCCTACAGCTTCGGAATGCTGGGATGCGATCTGCATTGCGCGTATTGCCAGAACTGGGTGACGTCGCAGGCGCTGCGCGATCCGAACGCCATCTCGCCGCCGCTGGAGGCCGATCCAGAACTGCTCGTCCAGGATGCTCTCGCTCAAGGCGCGAAAGTTGTGGTCAGCACCTATAACGAGCCACTGATCACCAGCGAATGGGCGGTCGCGGTCTTTCGCCAGGCCCGCCAAGCTGGCTTGCTGACCGCGTTCGTCTCCAATGGGAATGGCACGCCGCAGGTGCTCGAATATCTCCGCCCCTGGATCGATCTCTACAAAGTTGACCTCAAGAGCTTCGACGACCGCCATTACCGCCAACTAGGCGGACGCCTCGAACCCATTCTCAACACCATCCGCAGCCTGCACCAGATGGGCGTGTGGCTGGAGATCGTCACCTTGCTCATTCCCGGTTTCAACGACAGCGAGGACGAACTGCGCAAGCTGACCGCGTTTCTCGCCAGCGTTGCCCCCGACATCCCGTGGCACGTCACTGCCTTCCACCAGGACTACAAGATGACTTCGCCCGACGATACGCGTCCCGAAGATCTGCTGCGCGCGGCGGCGATTGGGCGGGATGCTGGACTACGCTACATCTATGCCGGCAACCTTCCCGGATCTGTGGGCGATCTCGAAGACACTCACTGTCGGCAGTGCGGAGAACTGCTGATCCGGCGCTACGGATACGCCATCGAAGATTACAAGCTGACTGCGCAAGGCACTTGCCCGGCTTGCCATGCGGCCGTTCCCGGCCGCTGGTCCAAAAAATTCGATGGCCAGATTGCGACCCGGCCTTTTCTGCCCCGCCGGCGCTCCCAATTGGTTAGAATCCTCACGCAACAATAATCAGCATTCATGCGCATCGCAAGAGAACTGCTCTCAAAAAGAAGTTCCGGGAAGGGCACCGCTTCAGCCGTGCCGCACGACCCACGATGCACGAGGGCTTTAGCCCCTGAGGGCGGCCCTTTCCGATTCCCGAGCGTATCTTCGAAACCAGGACTGTTCATCCTGTCGGCATTACTCTGCGCGAGCCCCGCCTGCTCGCGGCGCGACTTCCTCACGCGCCGCCTGGCCGCTGACCTCATCTCCGCCTCAGAAACCTTCAAGACTCCGCAAGTCTTCTGGCTCAAGACCGGCCTTGTTTCCAACCGCGATTTCAATTCTCCCGACTCGATGGTGCTGCAGCGCCGGGGCTGGATCATCGCGACCCAGCAGACATGCCCCCCGGGAGTTGAGCCTCCACCCTGCTGGGACGTGCTCCTCTCGCCGCTTGGAGTCGATGTCTTCCGGCCTCTGGTCTCCGACACCTCGCCTGGAATCGGCCCGCTGCCGCTGCACGTGGCGCGCCGCCAACTGGTAGACATCACCGGCATCGGCAAGGCCGGCACATTCGCCGACGTCGATTTCACTTGGCGCTGGGTGGCCCTGAATCCGGTCGGCGCCGCGCTCAATGACGAGGGCGTGCGCTATCGCTCGACCGTTGGATTTCGCAGCTACGACGATGGCTGGCGCGTGGCGAACGAAGCCGTAAAAAGCAGCCAGTCATTGGAGGAAGCGCTGCGCAACGCCGAGCCCACTGCACCCTGATCAAGGAGAGATTACGAAGATGAGGAAGGCCCGCCGCTGGTTGTGTGCCGTGTTCGTCGCAGGTTTCTTCGCGCCCGTCCTCCACGCCGACGTGCTGGACGATCTGGCGCGCGACTTCTGGAAATGGCGCGCCACTGAAATGCCGGGTCTCCTGCGACGGTTCAGTCCTATCGCAAGCAGGTCGGCGAATTCGAGCAGCGCTGGAGCGCCATCGATGCTGCACGGTGGCCCGTGCCGCGCCAGGTTGACTATCGCCTGATCGGATCGGCCATCGCCCGCGCGCGCTGGGAACTGGACTATCTCGATGCCTGGCAAAGAAATCCAAATTTTTATCTCGACCAGACGCTGGGCGCGTACTTTCACCTGTTGCTCGAACCACCACCGTTTCCCGAATTACGCGGAGCAAACATAGTCGCGACCCTCAAGTCGTTCTCGAAGATTCTTACGGATGCCCGCAGCAACCTGACCACGCCCGTCCGTCCCTTTGCCGAACTCGCGCTCGATCAGTTGAGCGACGTGCGCCCGCGCCTGCTCTCTTCGGTGCTCGAACTGAAGCCCGTACTCGATGCCAATTCGCAGAAACAGATCGATGCCGCCGCTGAATCTGCCGGGCAGGCCCTTGAGACCTATAAGCAGTGGCTCACGGAAAAATTGCCCTCGATGTCCGCGCAAACTGCCATCGGGACCGTGGGCTATGTTTACTTCCTCAAAAATGTTGCGCTTCTGCCCTATTCGCCGCAACAGTTGCTCGAAATCGGCCGTCAGGAGTGGGCGCGCTCGGTCGCCTTTCAGACCTACGAAGAACATCGCAACCTTGGCGCGGCGGAGCTGCCGATGCCCACTTCTCTCGAAGCGGAAATTGCGCGCGAGCGCCAGGACGAACTCGCCGTGCGGGAATACTTGCAAGAGAAACGCATCCTGACCGTCCCCTCCTGGGTGCAGCACTACACGTGGCAGCCCATGCCGGCTTACATGAAGCCGTTGGACGGCGTGGCCGAAGCCGACGACTTCACGTCTCCCACCCGACTGCAGCAGAACTGCGTGCGTTACATGCAGCCTCCCAGCGCCGATCTTGGCTACTTCCGTCTCGCGGATGCGAAAGATCCGCGCACCGGCATCGTGCACGAAGGTGTTCCGGGACACTACTTTCAGCTTTCTCTCTCTTGGGCGCACCCGGATGTCATTCGCCGCCACTACTACGATTCCGGAGCGAACGAGGGCATCGGCTTCTATGCGGAAGAGATGATGCTCGAAGCCGGACTGTTCGACAACAGCCCGCGCTCGCGCGAGATCATCGACAACATGATGCGGCTGCGGGCGCTGCGGGTCGAAGTGGACGTGAACCTGGCGCTCGGGGAATTCACCATCGCGCAAGGCGCCGAGTATCTCCAGAAAACCGTTCCGATGGATTCCCGGACCGCTCATGCCGAAGCCAAGTTCTTCGCGTCCTCTCCGGGACAGGCCATCTCCTACCAGATCGGCAAGACGCAAGTCCTGCGCTTCCTGGCGGAAGCGCGAAGGCAACAGGGTGACAAGTTCGATCTCGAAGCCTTCCACAACTTCCTCTGGGTGAACGGCAACGTCCCCATCGCGCTGCAGCGTTGGGAGTACCTGGGACTGAAAGATGACCTGGAGACCTTGGAGAAGATGAAACCGTGAGGGAGCATTGCAGCGAGGTCGACAAATCAACGACTTGCAAATTTATATCTCATAGATATAGATAAACCATCCGGTGGACCGTCCGGAAGGGAGTCCAACCGGCGCCTAGGCTGCCCCGTAAACGCGCTACGATGACCCAGGTTGGGTCGCAAGGCCCGAGGTGATAGCTGAGGTCGTCCGCGGGCCCGCCATCGCTTAAATCGCTTCCTAGGACACATTCCGTTAACTGGGGGCTATTGAACGCCAGCCCCCCTCTGGCCGCTCTCTAGTGGGCCAGACTGAAATTGGTTTGTCATCTTGAGCGAAGCGAAAGACCTATTCATCGCGAAGTCAAATCCATAGGTCCTTCGCTTTCGCTCAGGATGACAATTTGGATTTGTACGACCGGCTTGCCGGACACGGCAACGCGAAATATATACCTTCGGCGACCAAGCCTGGTTGCTTTCAACGACGCGCACAGTGTATACCTCTTTGTTCACCGAACCACTTCTACAAAATTATGCGCAGACGATTCTCCCTGGGTGCAGTTGCTTGTTTCCTGATTTCTGTTTCCCTTTTTGCTCAGACCCCTAAACCGAAGCTCACGCTCGACGAATTTTTCAACTCGGTCGGCTTCACGGCGGTGAAAGTCTCTCCCGACGGCAATGCGGTCGTCGTCGGCACGGAGCGCGCCGATTGGGAGCAGCAGATCTTCCGCAAGGAACTTTGGCTCTATCGCATCGCCGGTAACGGCGGCAGCCTGGTGCAACTGACGCAATCCGGACACGACGGCTCTCCGCAGTGGTCGCCCGACGGCCAGTGGATCTCGTTCCTCTCCGAGCGCAAGACCGCAGGCGGCAAAGACGCCGACGCGGCCGACGACAAGGACAAAGAAGTCTCGCAACTCTTTCTGATTTCGCCGAATGGAGGCGAAGCGTTGGCTGTAACTTCCGGCGATGACGACGTACACAGTTTCGCCTGGTCTCCAGACTCGAAGGCGATCTACTTCGCGACCCGCCAGCCCTGGACCAAGCAGCAGAACGACGATCACAAGAAAGAGTGGAGAGATGTAGTTCGCTATCGTGGCGATGAGCGCGGCGACATGATTCTCCGGATCGCGATAGAAGATGCCCTTGCTCGCCATGCCGCCTTGGGCACGAAAGACATTCCTACGACGGAGAAGGAATCTGGCGCCACTCCCGGCGCGGTTGTGGTTGCGCGCACGCCGCTTCACGTGGAGCACCTTTCCAACTCTCGGGACGGCAACCGGCTGGCATTTGTGAGTAATTCGGTTTCCCGGCGCCAGGAGAAAGTTGAAGACATTGAAATCTATCTCATGAACCTGTCCGGCGACTCCGCCGAAGCGGCTCCGAACCGAATCACGAAAAATGAAGCGGGCGAAACGAACTTGGAGTGGGCGCCGGATAACCGGCACATCTGGTTTCAGGTCAATGTCGGGTCGCTCGAGGGGAAATACGAAGATCCGCAGCCCCGGCTGTATTGGGTGGACTCGGATACTCGAAAGGTCGAACGCTGGTTTGCCGATTACAAAGGTGAAGTTGGGCGTTACACGCCGTTGCCCGACGGTTCGGTGGTGTGCGCGTGCCGGGTGGGAACCGAGATCCAGCTCCAGTCGCAGGCCAATCCAAAAGCTTCGATCATGAAACGCGAGGGATGGCCCGGAACTTACGATTCGCGTACTCGGCAACGGAGCGGCCGACCGAGGTTTACATCGCCGACGGTCCAGACAAGTTGGCGCAGGCGCGGCCCATCACATCGTTCAACAAACTATTCACGGAACGCGATTTGCCCAAGGCGAAACCGTACCAGTGGAAGTCCGACGACGGCACAACCGTCGAAGGCATGTTGATGTATCCACCGGGAAAGTTTGAAGCGAAGAACCTGCCCATGTTCGTGTTCATCCATGGCGGACCGATGGATGCCGACGGCAATCACTTCGAGGCGGACTGGTATCAGTGGGACCGGCTGGCGGCAACCCAGGGCTGGCTCGTGTTCGAGCCAAACTATCGCGGCTCATCCGGCTACGGAGACAAGTTCGCGCTCCAGATTGTGCCGGAAATTGTTTCCAAACCAGGCAAAGATATCCTGACGGGCGTGGATGCGCTAGTAAAGGATGGCATTGCCGATGCGAATCGACTGGCGGTCGGCGGCTACAGTTACGGCGGATACATGACGAACTGGCTGATCACGCAAACCACGCGCTTTAAAGCGGCGGTGACCGGCGCGGGCGCCGTGGAACACGTCGCGAACTGGGGGAACGACGACACCACCTTCGACGACGCCTATTTTCTGGGCGGGAAGCCGTGGGAAACAGCCGATCGTTATCGCAGCGAAGCGGCAATTTTCCAGATCGGCAAAGTGCGAACGCCCACGCACATGGTTGCAGGAGCGGACGATATCCGGGTGGCCGTTCTGGAGAATTACCTGCTTGACCGCGCACTGCACGAGTTGAATATCCCAAGCGATCTGCTGATTTTCCCGGGCGAAGGCCATTCGCTGGCCAAGAATCCGTGGCACGGGAAGATCAAAGTGCGGGAAGAGCTGAAGTGGCTGGCGAAGTATGGCGGGGTGACGGGGACGAACTAAAAGCTATCAAGCTAGCTCATAAAGGGTTTTGGGAAGGGCACGGCTTTCAGCCGTGCCACTCCCGGCCAACAAAAACGCGGGCTTTAACCCCTGCGGGACCCCGGCAGTTTACCGCTTCGGTTCATTATGAAATAGCTTCTCATAGTGGCCAGTCGGCGCTCTGAAAGTTCGGGTAGCGAGATCTCTTGATAGACACCCGCGCTGCCCAATACCGCGCTCGTGCCGTCTGTGCTGAGCTATCCCCGGTCGTAGGCCTGCTGCAAGCCTGCTATGTCGAGCTTGTCCATTTGAAGCATTGCCTGCATGACCCTTTTTGCTTTCTCAGCGTCTTTGTCTCCCAGCAGTTTGCCTAAGACAGAGGGAACGATTTGCCACGACAAGCCATATCTGTCTTTGAGCCAGCCGCATCTGTCCTTTTTTCCGCCTTCCGAGAGCTTTTCCCACAGCTCGTCGACTTCCTGCTGCGTCTCACAGTTCACAAAGAACGAGATCGCCGGCGTGAAGGTGAATTGCGGGCCTCCGTTGAGTGCGAAGAATTCTTGTCCCTCGAGTTCAAAGGTCGCCGACATTACCGTGCCCTTCGGTCCCGGCCCTCCTTCTCCATATCGAGTGACCCTCCCAACCTTTGAATTCTTAAAGACGGAAATATAGAAATTCATCGCCTCTTCGGCTTTGCCGTCGAACCACAAGAACGGGGTGATTTTTTGCATATTGCTCCTCCAACCATGAGTAGTAACAACGGGTGCGGAATCGACACACGGGCGGACAATTATACGATGGAGGGACGGGCCTCTCGCCCATCGAGCGGGGACGCCCGGCTCTTCATCGTATGGCGGAGTGGCGGGGACGAGTCCGAGAGCGGACCAGGTCTCCTCAGGTCATGCGAGTTCGGAAACCTGAGGCTCCGTCCCGCAAGAATGACTTCCCCCGACGTTCCACTCCCAGTAACCTTGGGGCGGTGCCGGGCAACCAAAGGCGCGCCCTTTGCTTCCAGGGCAATAAGAGCATGCTCAGCACCCTCCACGGAGGTTCAGCTTCATGATCGCTCGCTTCGTCTGCTTTCTCGCTTTCTGCGGAATTCTCTTCGCGCAATCGCCGCAACCGTCACTCACCATCTATAACCAGGATTTCGCCGTGGTACGGCAGGAACTCCCGCTGGATCTGAAGTCTGGCGAAAACCAGGTCAACGTGAATGACATCACCATGCACCTGGAGCCCGACTCCGTCATTCTGCGCGATCCCACGGGCAAGCACGCGGTGCACGTGCTGGAACAGAATTATCGGGCCGACCCCGTATCCCAGTCTCTGCTGCTCTCGCTCTACGAAGGCAAGACGCTCGATTTCGAGGTCGGGACACCCCAGGGAATGCAAATCGTCAAAGGCAAAGTAATCCGCAGCGGATATACGCCGCACGACTATTTCGCCATGAACCGCTACGGGCAGCAGTACTACCAGGGCCAGATGGCGGTCGCCGCGGAACAGCCCATCGTTGAGGTCAACGGCCAGTTGCGCTTCAGTCTTCCCGGCACGCCCGTGTTTCCCAGTCTTACGGACGACACCATCCTGAAGCCGCGCCTGGAATGGTCGCTCGCCACCGACAAAGCCGGAAAATTTCCCGCCGAGTTTTCCTATGTCACCGGCGGCATGAGTTGGAAAGCCGACTACAACATCGTTGCGCCCGAAAGGGGCGACCTGGTCGACATCGTGGGCTGGGTCACCATGGACAACCAGACCGGCAAGACGTTTGAGAACGCGCGCATCAAGCTCATGGCCGGCGATGTGAATAAGATTCAGCCCGGAATGAATGACGTAGGGTCTGCCAGTGCCTTCACGATGAGAACGCGGGCGGGAATGGGAGGACCTCCCGTCACCGAGAAGACCTTCGACGAGTATCACCTCTACACGCTCGAACGCACCACTACGCTGCGCGACCGCGAAACCAAGCAGGTGGAATTCATTCGCGCGGCGGGGGTTGGCACGAAACAGATCTATATCTACGACGGCGTCAAGATCGACGTCAACCGCTACAACGGATGGGGCTGGGAGAACATTCGCAACGATCACTCCTACGGCACCGAATCCAATCCCAAGGTTTGGGTGATGCGCGAGTTCCTAAACTCGCAGGCCAATCATCTCGGCATGCCGCTGCCCAAGGGGCGCGTGCGTTTCTACCGCCGCAACGACGACGGCCAGATCGAATTCACCGGCGAAAACGTCATTGACCATACGCCCCGCGACGAGACCGTCCGCGTCTATACCGGCAACGCGTTCGATCTGACCGGGGAACGCCGCCGCACCGACTACCTCGTGAACGACAACAAGAGTACGGCTACGGAGTCGTTCGAGATCAAAGTCCGCAACCACAAGAAAGAATCGGTGGAGGTTCGCGTGGTCGAACACCTGTATCGCGCGCTGACTTGGGATATCGTTTCGAGTTCCGCCGACTACAAGAAAGCCGACTCGCACACCATCGAGTTTCCGGTGACCATCGCTCCGGACGGTGAAAAGACGATCACCTATACGGCGCACTACACCTGGTAAGAACAGGCCCAGCACAAAACCTGGGTCAGGGAACGTAACCGGTGAGCGTCTCGTCCGCCGCGTCGAGAGCGGGGCGCCCCTTCGGCAGGCTCAGGGCAGGGCTCTCGGGACAGCCGACAAGTTGCCGGCGCTACGCGTACTTACCGCTGGGCGGACGCTTGCTGCAACTGGGCTACCTTGGGGTGCTGGGCGGTTTGTTCGTAGCGGGCGATGCCTTTGTAGAGCGCTTCGGCGATCTGCTGGCGATAGGCTTCGCTCTGCAGATTGTGTTCGTCGGCGGGACTGCTGACAAACGAGATCTCGGTGAGAATGGCGGGCATGGTAGTACCGGTCAGGACGGCAAAGGCGGAGTCTTTGATGCCGCGGTCGCGAATGCCGGGACTCTTTGCGGCCAGCGTGGCGTAGAGGGCGCGCTGAACGCTCGCCGCCAGGCGGCGCGATTCCCCGAACTTCTCATGCAATCCGCCGGCGGAGAGGGAGACAGTCAGCGGCTTCGGAATGTCGCCATTTTCGCGTTTCTCGATCTCCTTCGATCCGGGGGCGGAAAAGAAGTTTGTGTAGTAGGTTTCGACGCCCCGCGCGCTGGCGGAATCGCTGTAGTTGGCGTGCACCGATACGAACAAATCCGCTTGCGACTGGTTGGCGAGGTCGGCGCGCTGATCGAGCGGCAAGTAGGAGTCGCCGGTCCGGGTAAACACGACATCGGATCCGAGACGCGTCTGGAGCAGTTTGCCGAGGCGCTGGGTCACATCGAGGACCAGATCTTTTTCGAGCAGACCCTGGCGTCCGACGGTACCCAAATCCCAGCCACCATGTCCGGCGTCGAGTACGATGCGGAATTTTCCGGGTCTGGCCGCTGGGCGTTCCTCGGCTGGCTTCGTGGGCAGGGGCGATAGAGCGGCGTTCGCGGCGGAGTGGCCTGCGAAAGCGGGAGGTGTGGTGCGGACGGAGCGGTCCGTTCCGCGCAGTTCAACCACCAGGCGGTACGGGTTCGACTCCATGCTGACGGAGAAATTCGATCCGTCTTTGGTGTCGAGCACGATGCGCGTCACGCCCGCGGCCGGTTGCGCCACGCGCACGCGCGTCAGCGAGTTTTCGCCTACGTCGATGGTCTTGCCATCCAGTTCGGGAGCGAGAACCGCATCGTGCAGATCGAAGTAGATGCGTTCCGGCGACATCAGGCGATGCACTTCGTAGGGGACCTGGTCTTCCATGTCGATAACCACCGTGCTTCCCATAGAAGAAGACCAGTGACGAAGGCCGGTGATCCTAGGCAGAACGGCGAGCTTTTCCGGCGAGGGCGCGGGCGCATCGGTTGCGAACTTTGCCGGATCCATCAGATGGTCGGAAATGACCTGGGACGCGGGCGAACCCGGAACCAGCGGCGGAGGCGGCGGTTTCAGGGCGGTGGCTACTTTTGTGACTCCGGCGCCGGCGCCCCGCATACCCCACCACGCGCCCGCCGAGAACAGCGCTGCCACGGCGATCAACCCAATCACTACGTTCAGCCCGGGTCTGGCGCTCGGGCCGGTCACGACAGGCATTAAGCGGATGGCGCGATGCGGCTTCGCCTCGGCCTCCGTCCCCTTGATGTGCGGCTTTTCCCCTTCCACCGAGAAGTGGAAATCGGGCACTGCGATCAGTGGCTCCGGAACGGTCTCTTTAACGGCCAAAGGCGCTTCCGGAATTGCCGGTTCCTCGATCTTTATCTTTGCAGGCTCTTGCACTGCAAGGGGCTCGACGACCGGGGGCACAATTGGGATCGGAATCTGCGGGGTTGGTTTTGCGCAAAGAACTTCGCCGGCAATGTTGGAAAGCCAGTTGATGCGGCGGTCCTGATCTTCGGGCTTGAGCGCGGAGAGAACCAGTTCGGCAAACAGATCCAGAGTGCGAATGTCGCCGTCGCTGAAACCGAAGGGAATTTTCGAAAACGCCTGCATCACGCCCAGATGAGCGTGCCGTCCGCGCAGGGGAACCAGGACGCTGGCAAACGCTCCCAGTTGTTTTGTGAGATCACGTTCGACGCGCGCGTCGGTATCACTGTGGTCGCACCGCAAGACGAGTCCGGAGTCGAGACATTCGGCAAGAAATTCGGACGCCCGCGTCAGGCGCGCGCCGCGTTCGACCAGAACCGGTCCAGCCGCGGCGCGACAGAGAAAGTCCGAGCCCTGCGCGAGCGCGATCATGACGCCGTCGGCGCCGGTGATGGCCAGAGCGCGATCGCAGATCAACTGCAGCACTTCATCGAGCACGAAGCGCTCGGTCTGAACCAAATCCGCAGCGGGGCCCGATTGCCCGTTGGATTGTCGGTCGCGGATACTTGCGCGGAGTTCGGAGAAGGCCAGCAGTGAGCGCAGGGCTTCCTGCCGGGCGATGGACTCGAGTGCGCGATTTCCCTCGCGCAGGGCAGCGCCGGGGTCGGCGACGAGGGGTGCCGCTTCCCAGTCAACCCGGGTTGGATTGGCGCTCATACTCAAGCCGTAACTACAACGTGAAGCTCGACTTCATCGTATTGGTTGGGCGCCGGGCTGCAATCGAGGCGTTGCCGCTTTTGGTTCCCGGTCGACGAATCCAAGAGCCTGATGAGCAAGGGTAATGTTCTTCCGGCCTGTGCCGCAATGTCCGTTGGTACAGGGCCGATTGCGGCTTTGGGAGAAGCCGAAGAGAACGGGAGAGCCGAGAAGGAAGGCGAACAAAAAAGAAACACAAGGTACGACCATTCTGTGTTTGCCCTGTCGCGCAATCCGTCCTATGCTTATGGATTATGGCATCCCTGGGAGCTGTGGTGGCGGAAGGCACGGGAAGACGCGAAAAATCGAAGAAACGCGGGTGGTTGTGGCCGTTTGGGGTGATGGCGACTGGCTTGGCGGGAGCGGCAGTAGTGGCGCTCCGCGGGTGCTGGCATCGCAAGATGAGCTGGCCGGTGCGGATGCAGGGCCACTCGTACCAGGTCTGTTTGGGTTGCGGCGCCAAGCGTCTGTTCGATGAAGAGCGCTTCCGCGCTTATGGGCCGTACCGATATGATCTGAATGAGTTGATTAAGTGGAGCGACGCTGCCAAGGCAAAATCTGCTCCTGCGGCGCGGGTAGAGCGGCCGGCTTCGTAAGGGGCCGATGTTGGTGAGAGTCCACCAGCATGGCCTGGCGAGGTGAGATCAGGTTGTCATCTTGAGCGAAGCGAAAGATCTGTGCCTCGCAGAGGCAAATCCATTAGGTCCTTCGCTGCGCTCAGGATGACATTTTTGGACTTATGTCACGAAGTTTTGGAACCCAGCACTAGCTTCTTGCAGCCGCTACGGCTTCGGTTCTGTACCACTCCACGGTGCGGCGCAGGCCTTCCTCAAAATTCACCAGGGTTTTGTAGCCGAGGTGCTTTTGTGCCAGCGAGATGTCGGCGAGCGAGTGCTTGACGTCGCCGGCCCGCTCCGGAGCGTACTGGGCCGTTCCTCGGTAGCCGGTCAGCTTCTTCAGAGCCTCGAAGGTCTGGTTGAGCGTGATGCGGCGGCCAGTGGCGCAATTGAACACGCCTCCGGCACACGCGGTGGCTGGGGCGGAACAAGCGAGCAGGTTGGCGGAGACGGCATTGTCGATGTAGGTGAAGTCGCGGCTGGTTTCGCCGTCGCCGAAGATTGTGGGTCGCTCGCCGCGCAGCATCTGCAGGCTGAACTTGGCCAGCACGCCGGAGTAGGGAGAAGAAGGATCCTGGCGCGGGCCGAAGATGTTGAAGTAGCGCAGGCAAACGGTTTCGAGCCCGTAGCAGCGGTAAAACGAAACCATGTAATACTCGCTGGCCAGTTTGGCGACGGCGTAGGGCGAGATTGGATCCGGGATCATCGCCTCGTGCTTCGGGAGGGTGGGCGCATCGCCATAGGCGGAGGACGAGGCGGCATATATGACTCGTTTCACTTTGGCGTCGCGCGCGGCCACCAGGACGTTGACGGTGCCATCTACGTTGACGCGGTTGCTGCTCATGGGATCGAGCACGGACTTGGGCACGGACGGCAGAGCGGCTTGGTGAAGAACGAAATCCATGCCTTCGCACGCCTGGCGGGTAGCGTCGAGATCGAGGATGCTCATCTCGCGGAAGTCGATGCGATCAAGGACTTCGGTGAGGTTCTCGCGCCGGCCCGTGGCGAAGTTATCGATGCCGCGCACTTCCTGGCCCCGATCCAGAAGGGCGCGCACTAAGGTGGATCCGATGAAGCCGGCTGCTCCGGTCACCAGGTATTTGGCCATAGGCTTTTCATGATAACGGAAGGCATGCGGGGCAAGGTGGGCTCCGGCACCCGCCCCAAGATCACCAGGGTAACCTTCAACCCCTCAATTGATCTTGATCACCACATTGACAAGATCCGCACACGGCTGGCCCGGCATGAAGGTTGCCTGGATAAAGTCGTTGAGAGGAAACCGGGTGCGCTGATCGCCGCAAAACGATACGGTTGAGTTCCCGAAGGTATTCGTAAGCGTGACAATGGTGACCTGAGTTGAAACATTGTTGCCATCGATAACAACAGTCACTTGGACGATGCTGACCACGCCGTTGACGGTTTGGGCGCCGTTAAAAAAACCGCTGACAAAAACGTTGCCGCATCCGGGAATCGGCAGAAGCAGAGCCAGCAGGCAGGCTAGGCCGAAGGTGCGCATAACGGCCTCCAGCTCAAGTTTACTACCAAAGTGTGCGGTTCAGCGGCGCGCCCGTTTCGCGATCCGGTAGAACTCTTCGCGCGAGAGCAGGTGGTCGCTGCGGAAAAACTGCGCAAGCTCATCGAGCATGGTTTTTGAGTCGACATCCGCCAGGGAGGGGATCGATTGGGCGACCGAAGTCGCGGTCGACGCGGAATTGGGTATGGAGCTTTGCCCTGACAAGGCTGCGAGAAGCTGCTCCAACTGCCGTCTGGTTTCGATTTCCGAGAAGCACACTCCCATCCCAAGGAAGGGATAGGAGACGCGGACGATAGCTTGCCCATGCACCCTGACTCCGAGGGCCTCAATCGTGAGGCTGACACGCGTGTTTACGGGGAAGGTGCTGGGCATCTCGACGTAGCATCCGTGAAGGCTGACGTCCATGAGCGTTCCCCACATGCGAACGTCGCTGCCCTCAACCCAAAATTCCGTGCTTCCCGAACACCGGAATCTTGGGCTGCGGCGGCGTTCTTTGAAAGTGGGAGAACTGGTTGCCGCCGGAGGCACGCTGCTGTTGTTGAGCCTGGGTGGAGCGGCATCGTTCGCCTCGGTTTTGAGCTGCCGCAGGTAGTCGGCGCCGTCATCCCCTGTGTGGGAGCCGGATGAGAGGCCGGGTTTTAGGGCTTCGATATGCGAGTCCACCAGAACGTGCCTCCGAACAGGCCACTATTCTGGGTAATCGGGAGATTGGCCAAAAAACTTTAGAGGACGGGGAAGTTGGAGATGGCGTGCAGGATCTGGGCCCAGAGATCGTCTTTGCCGGCGCTGGTTTTGGCGGAAAACGGCAGGATGGGAGTGTGCGCGTATTCCTGGCCGAGGGTTCGCAGCGCCTGGCGCATTTCATTGCCGGAGAGCCGATCGCACTTGGTGGCGACGACGATGTGGTTCCGTTTGGTGGCCGCCAGGAATTCCAGCAGTTGGCGGTCGGTGGGCTGGGGCGGGATATTGGTGTCGATGAGCGCGAGGCACAGCGCCAGACTGGGACGCCCGGTGAGGTAAGGATCGACGAAGCGCGCCCAGTCCTGAGAAATCTCGCGCGAGACCTTGGCATATCCGTAACCGGGCAGATCGGTGAAGAGCAGTTCGGGTTGGGGATGGCCGGCGCGGCGAAGCTCGAAAAAGTTGATGCTGCGCGTACGGCCCGGGGTGTTGCTGGTGCGGGCGAGTTTAGCGCCGACGAGGGAATTGATGACGCTGGACTTGCCGACGTTGGAGCGGCCGAGAAAAGCGATTTCGGGCAGACCGGGTGGGGGGAAGTGGCGCTCGTCACTCGCGGACAGTAGAAAGCGCGCCAGAACTCGCATAGAAACAGTCTCGCGTGAGCGAACCAGAGTTGCAAGCATTCGCAGCGGTGGACGGTGTTTATGCTGGTGCGGGAGGAACGAAGAATGCGTCTCCTTACGGCATTTGTGCTGCTGGCTGCGTCTGCGCTGTACGCTCAACTCCAACCACCTTCGAACACGATCAGCGTCACCGGGGACGCCGAGGTGAAAGTTGTGCCCGACCGGGTCACGGTTTATCTGGGTGTTGAGAGTCGCGACAAGGATATGGAGGTTGCGTCGGCGCACAACGACGTGACGGTGAAGAGGGTGCTCGAGTCGGTGCGGAAGCTCGGCGTCGATGCATCGGACATTCAGACGGATTTTTTCCATGTGGAAATCAGCTATGCCGGCGGAGTTGAAACCATCATCGGCCATTATCGAGTGACCAAGGACATTCAAGTGGTGCTCAAGGATGTGTCGCAGTTCGAAGCGCTGCTGAAAGCGGTGCTGCACGCCGGGGCTAATCACGTATATGGCGTGGATTTCGCGGCTTCAGAACTGCGCAAGTATCGCGATCAGGCAAGGGCTCTGGCGGCGAAGGCAGCCATCGAGAAGGCAAACGATCTGGCCGCGGCGTCCGCTCTGAAGGTGGTGGGAAAGCCGATGTCGGTGAGCACGTACTTCTATGGCGGCGGGACCTGGTATGGGCGCTGCTGCGGGTATGGCTACGGACCCGGCATGGCGCAGAATGTAGTGCAAAACAGCGTGTCCGGCGGGGGGTTGGAAGGATCGCTCGCGCTCGGAAAGATCAGTGTCGCGGCCAGCGTGACCATGACGTTTCAGATTCAATAAAGCTGTGCGCCCGGCTACAGGCCAAGGGGGCGTTTGTTTTCGATGTCTTCTTCTTTGAGCGGGTGGAGCTTGTGCCAGAGCGTGAGACCGCCGGCGATCACGATGCCGATATGAGGACGCTGACAAGAAAGAACAAGCGGTAGGCAGGCAGGGCGATGAGGAGGATGGCAACGGTCGCGATGGCGACGAAAAGCGCAGCCGATCCTTTGACGCCGAATTGAAATCGGGGTTGGGGCGCGGGGGCCATGGAGAAAGTTTAGCGCCAATCCAATTTGGGGTGGAAGAACAAGAGCACAGCGGCACAAACGTGGGTTCGCGATGACGGGATGACAATTTGTGAAGGGTGTCGCTCGCGCATCGCACCGCGCCTGCCTTCCACCACGGCTGCTCAGCCGTTCGCCATTCGAGCAAAAGGGGCGACCCGTGTCCGCCCGGGCAGGGTGAGAGCGGTCTGAAAACATGGGTCTAAGCCTTGGGAACTTTCCAGCGACTTGCGACATTACAGGTTATGAAAGAGACTTCAGGGGCCGCGGGTCGGGAGGAATGTGGCGCCGGCAATGATCAGCGACGAAGCCTTGATGCTGGAGTTCCAGAGTGGCTCGCGTCCGGCATTTGAGCGGCTGTTTGCGCGTTATCGTGGGCCGCTTTACGGTTTTTTCCGGCGGCGCCTGAACGGCGACCAGCGCGCCGAGGACCTGACGCAGGAAACTTTCCTGGCGGTCATCCGGGCCGCCGCTCACTACCAGCCGAGGGCTTTGGTGCGAACTTACTTCTACAGCATCGCCATGAACCTGCTGGCGGCGGAGCGGCGCAAACGGTTTCGAGACTCGCCGGTGGGTAGCGCCGCTCCTGAAGCGACGTCGAATGAAGCGCCGGATGCCGTGCTCTGGGTCCGCCAGGCCCTTGAGAAGCTCGACGATTCGGAGCGGGAGATTCTCATGCTCCGGGAGTACGAGCAGCTCAGTTATGCCGAGATTGGGGAGTTGTTGAACCTGCCGGTGAATACTGTTCGCTCACGGCTGTTTCGAGCTCGGATGGCGCTGAAGGGTTTCCTGGAGCCGGAGCGAAAGATTGCTGAGTCTGCGGCAGACGGCGAAGCGGCGGAAAGCGTGAAACTAAGGCGGGCAGGAGGCGAGGCCATATGAATAAGACTGTTCATCCCATCGAACCGGAAGAACTCATGGCCTACCTGGATGGTGAACTCCCGGCCGCTCGCGCAAGCGCCACGGCGGCACACATGAGCGAGTGCGCGGAGTGTCAGGGTCTTGCGTCCGAATTGCGAAATGTTTCTCAGAATTTGAAGACCTGGAAAATCGAGCTACCGGAGTCAGCGATGCCGCCGGCAATCGCAACTGCGCTCGCGGAAAATCGATCGGAATCGCGAAATGTTTCTCCTGTGCATCGGCGGAACTGGCGGGAGGTGTTGGCCCTCCGATGGGAGACTGCCGCGTGGATGGGAACCCTGGCGGCAATCTTCTTGGCTGTGTTCGGCACAGTCAGGTTCCAGGGTCGCAATGAGAAGAATGTGTTCTCGCAAGTTGGCTCTCAGATGCAAGATTCTGGGTCCAGTCGAGGCCGCCTCGCGGCACGCGAATCTCCAGCTCCGACGCGAGCAGCCAAACCGGAAGTGGGAGGGGGAGTGGGAGGGGGAGTGGACCACGACAAACTTAAGGCGTTCGCAAAACTGCAACAGGCCCCGCCGGCACAGTTTGGCGGTTCGCAACAGAACCAGCCATCCGTGGAACATGGTCTGATCGCCAACGGCCCGATGATCATCCGGACGGCCCAACTCAGCCTGATCACCAAGGAGTTTGACAAAGCGCGGGCGAACCTTGAATCAATCCTCAAGCGGCATCGCGGTTACGTCGGCGAACTGAAAGCCGGTGGCGCGACGGGCAGCGGACGCACGCTGACCGCGACGTTGCGCGTTCCCGCCGATCAACTCGACCCCACGTTGACCGAGGTCAAGGTGCTCGGACGGGTGGAATCCGAGTCGCAGAGCGGACAGGATGTCACCTCACAGTACGTCGACCTTCAAGCGCGGCTCGCCAACGCGCGCAATACCGAACAGCGGCTGACCGACCTGCTGCGCAACCGCACTGGCAAGTTGTCGGATGTCCTCGAAGTGGAACAGGAAGTGGATCGGGTCCGCGGCGAAATCGAACAGATGGAAGCGGAAAGAAAGAACATGGCGAATCAGGTAAGCTTCGCCACCTTAAACGCGACCATTACCGAAGACTACCAGGCCCAGTTGCAAGTCGTACCGCCTTCGACCTCCACTCGTTTGGGCAACGCCGCCGTCGAAGGATATCGCAGCATGGTGGACGGCGTTTTGAGCCTGGCTCTATTCCTGCTTTCGAATGGACCGAGCCTGTTGCTGTGGGGCGCAGTCCTGTTCATGCCGGCCCGTTTGGTTTGGAAGAGAGTGCGGCGCAGTTTGGCCGCATAGTCGCTTGCCATTGAGGCCGTTAGTCCGTGTCCCTCATCGCGCCAGAACTCGCCGCCGTGGTCGTACTTGAGCCCGCACCGGATTGCGCCTCGCGCTTTTTTTGCCACTCCTGCTCGCTGAGCACCGAAATTGCTCCCAGCTTTTTCTTTGCCAGCGCTTGGTTGATGCCGGGCAGTTCCTTTTGGGTCAGCTTTTCGAAGTCGCCGTTCACATCTCCCAGTTCGCGGTCCAGAGAAGCGGCGCGGGCCACCTGGTAAGCGGCTGGCCGGCCTTCATAGCCATTGACCGCTCCGTAGAGTTGTCCCACGTGTTCGCGGATACGCTCCTCGCCCGTGATCATGCCGCCTTCTTTGGTGGCCACGATCCGGGAGCGCAGGTTTCCGCATTCCTCGGCAAGCTGCTGGAGTTGCTTCCGCACCCGGTCGTTCTGAGCCAACTTCGCGATCCGCTCATTGGCTCCGTTGCGCACGCCCTCAATCGCCGCGACCGAATACGTCATGTGCCCGAGAAGCTTATAAAGCTTCGTTGCGAGATCGAATTGCGCCTTGCGGTCCTCCAAAGAAAATTTCGCCCGCGGATCGAGCACGACCTTCAGCGGCTCGGTGTACACCTGGTCTGCTTTGGTCATCTTGACCGTGTAGGTTCCGGGCAAAAGGCGCGGCCCTCGCGAAGCCTCAAACATCGCGGTAGCGGCGGGTGGAACCACCGGCGGCTTCATTCGCATCGACCAACTGGCGCGGTTCAGCCCGCGATGCTTGCTGCCTGCGACCGTATCCAGCAGCTTACCGTCCGGGTCGAAAACCTCAATCTTCAAATCGCCAAAGATGTGCCGCCCTTTCTGGTAGTAATTGATCTGCGCGTCCAACGGCCGGCTTCGGCCCACGAACGTCTCGTCCCCCTCAGCCCAGCCTGCCTGCGCCCTGAAATACTGAATCGCCGGCCGCCCCGTGATCAGAGCCGCTTCTTTGGACATCAGCTCGGGAGTGAGCGCGCGCAAGGGCGAAATGTCGTCGATGATCCAAATGCCGCGCCCGTGCGTGGCCAGCACAAGATCTGCGTCCCGAGCCTGTACGGCAATGTCGTCCACTGCTACCGCGGGAAAGTTCGTGCCCTTGTATTGCGCCCAGTGCTGGCCACCGTCCACCGAAATCCACAGCCCGAGTTCCGTGCCCAGGAACAGCAGGTTGGGATCGACCGCGTCTTCTTTGATGACGTGGGCGTAACCATGCGCGCCTGACTCCTGCGCGGGAAGCGCAGTCCACGTTTTGCCGTAGTCGGTGGTCTTATAGATGTAGGGCTTCATGTCGCCGACCGTATGCCGGTCGAAGGTCGCGTAAGCAGTCGCTGCCTCGAAGCGGCTGGCCTCAATGGTCGAGACCCACGAATTTTTCCCCAGACCGTTGACGTTGCCGATCACGTTAGTCCAAGTCTTGCCGCCGTCCCGGGTAATCTGGAGATTGCCGTCGTCGGTGCCGACCCAGATGATCTGGCCGTTTTTCGGCGATTCGGAGATGGAATAAATCGTGGTGTGCATTTCTGCCGAGGAATTGTCGATGGTGACGCCGCCCGACTCCTCCTGCTTCTGCTTTGCAGGATCGTTGGTGGTCAAGTCCGGAGAGATGCGATCCCAGCTCTGCCCATGGTCGCGCGACCGAAACAGAAATTGCGCCCCCATATAGATCGTGCCCTTTTCATTAGGGCTCATGTGAATCGGAGTGTTCCAGTTGAAGCGCAGTTTCTTCTCGCCATAATCCGGCAATGGCTGGATGACCCGCGTCTCGTGTGTGTAGCGATTGACGCGCGCCATCTCACCACCTTGGGCCTCGGCATAAACGTAGTCGGGGTCGGCGCTATCCTCAAAAGCCCAGAAACCATCGCCGTCGAACACGTATTCCCAGCGCGAGTTGCTGACGCCGCCCGGGTAAGACGAATCTCCGATCCAGGAGGCGTTGTCTTGCAGGCCGCCATAGACGTGATAGGGATCGGAGTTGTCGGTCGAGACGTGGTAGAACTGCGAAACCGGCAGGTTCATCTGGTGCTTCCAGAGATTGCCCCCGTCCTCGCTGCGCCACAGGCCGCCATCGTCGCCGGAAATCACGATGCTCGGGTTCTTGGGATCGATCCAGACGTCGTGGAAGTCACCGTGCGCTCCACCTGAAACTACGTTGAAACTCTTCCCGCCGTTCGTGCTGAGCAGCAGGATCAGATCGGGCTTGAAAATCTTGTTCTCATCCTTGGGATCGACGATCAGGTTGCCAAAGTAAAACGGACGCCAGACCATGTAATTGCTGGCATCGAACTTTGTCCAATTCGCGCCCCCGTCGTCGGAACGGTAGAGACCCCGTTTTTCCGCTTCAATGTTGGCATAGACCACCTGCGGCTTTGACGGCGCGACCGCCACCGCCACGCGTCCCCACGGTTTGGCGGGCAGTCCTTTGGCGCTGGCGTCGTTTACTTCGGTCCAGTGCTCGCCGCCGTCGGCGGATTTATACAGGCCGCTGCCTGGGCCGCCGGAGCGGAAGGTCCAACCCTGGCGGCGGAAATCCCACAGAGCGGCATAGATCACATCGGGCTCCTGCCGGCTCATCGCCATCATGGCGCAACCGGTGGATCCATTGGCACCGGCCAAGACTTTTTTCCACGTCTTGCCGCCATCGATAGTCCGGAAAACGCCGCGCTCGTCGTTGTCGTCCCACAAGTGACCGAGCGCGCAGACCACAACCTTGTTGCCGTCGCCCGGATCCACCAGGATCTTGGCGACGTGTTCGGAGTCCTTGAGCCCGGCATTGCTCCAATTCTCGCCCCCGTCGGTGGATTTGTAAACGCCCGCGCCAATCGAAACGCTGTTTCGTGTCCACGCCTCTCCCGTGCCCACCCAGACCGTCTTGGGATTGGAGGGATCGATGGTCACAGCGCCGATCGATTGCACCTCTTCCCGGTCGAAGACCGGTTTGTAGGTCGTGCCGCCGTTCACCGACTTCCACACTCCGCCGCTGGCTGCCCCCACGAACACGGTGATTCGCCCGTCTTGATCAACCGCGTCCAAGGCGGCGATGCGCCCGCTCATGGTGGCGGACCCGATGTTTCGTGCCGGCAGCCCGGAAACGGTGGCCGCATCGAAGCGGTAAGCCGGTTGGGCAAAAGCGATGGTGCCGAGACTCAGAATTGCAATCGCAAACCATGCGTTCGGCCTGGTTAAGCGGCGGGAGCTACGAGCGCGTGCATTCATCTTTGGAAGTCCTCTTCAGAGCGCGGATTTGTGCACTGCAATGCAACCGTGGAATCAGTTTTACTTGTTCTCCGCGGCGGGCTTGGACGCCTGCTTGAGCGCAGCGGGAAGCGCAAAATCGGCATTGTCGACCGGCACATTGACTTCAACCTTCAGCACCGTGACGGTCTGGGCGCCAGGATTATTTTTCTGCCCCATCGAGATGGAAAACGGATACATCACGCCCGCTACGGGCTTGTAGGAACCGAGGTCGACAATGCGTTCCCGCACCGAGCCGCGAATAAACTGCTGGATCTCTTTGCGGATTTCAAGATAGGTGTCGGGATCGAGGTAGTAGTAGACGATGTCGTTGTTCTTCAGCGTAACCTTGAGCCGCAGGGCGTCGTCGCCATCGACCACGTCGTGTCCCAGGTACTCGATGGTATTGCCCTTGTCCTTGCTGTCCACCAGCGGCCCGTCCAAATCGGCATCCAGCAAGAGGTCGCGCAGATCGTCTTCGCCCATCAGTTCCGGGTCCTTGTGGCCTCGAAACGGCTGAATCTGCCATCCGACTGAGCCATCGTAGGCCGAAACGGCCGTCATGCTCTGCAATGAGAACGTCTGGCGAACCAGGTTGGGCCGCTGATTCTCCTGACCGACCCCGCCGGTGAAACCTCCGCCGGCTTCGAATCGGCCCGTCATGCGCATGCTGTTAACGGCCTTGATTTTGTCCATCCCACCCTTGGCCTGGATGTTCCGGCTGACGAGTTCTTCGGCAGTCTGAGCGTGGGTAGGGAAGCTGAGACACGAGACTGCCACAAGCACAATCACGGCGTGACGCATCGACGAACTCCTAAATTGTAGGGACGGAAACGGGGACCAAACCCCCAGTACTGTACGACTGATAGACGATTTTGCCAAGCAAGGGCGAGCAGGAAATCCGCCGGATGGCCCATAAAGAAAAACCTCGCCCAAGCCGAACTTGGACGCGGCAGCCTAGTTTGCATTATTCACAACCGGGTGGACCAGGCCTTCAGGCCTGCAGGAACCGTCAAGAAACATGCGGGCTTCAGCCCCTGACGGTAGTTGCGCTTTTGGGACCGCATGGCGTACCCGAGCGGCTGAAAGCCGCTCTTCAAAATGCGCATCCTACGTGCAGGGATGCAAGCCCTGCTCCACCCAGAGCCTCGCTTTGTCCATGAATAATGCAGGCTAGGAGAATAAGAAATTGACGGGATCGGCTGGGCTACCTGGACATTAAGGAAACTGGAATCTAGAACGCCCAGTACGGCCCAGGTCCCCCCGGTGTGCTTTTGCCTTCGATGGCCGTAAACACATTGCGCCCGTAGAAAAACGGCAAGCCCCAATCGAACCCGCTCAGAGAATTCGGCCCCGCCAGATTTCCAAATGCAAAGGCCGTCGGGCTGCTTTTGAACAGATTGTCGGCGTTGGCTACGCTGAACTTGACCGTTGCGCTCGCTCCATTTACTCCTCGATTGAGCGCCGAAAGATTCTGCGTGCTGGACGGGCAATAGAAGGATGCCGCATCCGGACAGGTTGGTATTTTCGTCGTCGTGCTGTTTAAGAAAAAGAACGCATTCGAGCCGGTGTCAAGGAAGCTTCGGTTGAACGACTGGTTGTTAAAAGTGGTCGTGAAGTTTCCGCTCGCGTCCAAGGTGAAGACGGTGGCCCCGTTCAGTCCATTGTTCGACTGCGTTCCGATGCCAAACACCAGGGAGCCGCTCACACTCGCCTGGGGCGTGCTCACCGCGGGCAGTTCCACGATCACTCCGTTGTTATCCATCGCAAAAAGAGCGACTGGGTTTTGCACTTGCTGCGACAGAGCTTCCCCGATCACCGTACAGCCTGAGGTCGGACACTCGAAATAGAGGTTGGGATTCGACGACCCGGTCGAAACACACGCGCCGCCGCAGTCCTGGGCAAATGTCCCTACGCCCAGCAGGCCGTTGGCGCCCAGCGATGAAAGCGAACCCAGGGACGGTCCGCGACTCGAACAAGAGGCGGGCACCGGGAACAGCGAGTCACTCACCACTTGTATGGGCACCGCACTGGCCTTCTCTCCGGAAATCTGAATGTCCGCGGTCTGCACCGGCCCCCAGGTATGGCCGCCTACGAAGGGCAGACACTCGACCACCGGATTGCCGTCGGATACCTTTTGCTGCGTCAGCGGGACCGTCAGCGCCGAAGAGAGGATCCTCAGTCCCGACGACCCGGTATCCACGAGTACACCGTTGATCGTCTGACACGTGGAGGTGCCTGGCGTGCACACCGTTACGCTGGTAAACGCGCCGTTGGCGAACATCCCAGTTGGTCCGGCGTTCACCGTAATGGCTTGCACGTTTCCACCTGAACTCGCAATCGGAGGAGGAGTCGTGGTCGTAGTCGTTTGCGAACTGCCGCCTCCGCACCCCACAGCGAAGAGCAATGCTGCGCCCGCCGCGACTCCCAAGATCGCCTTCGCGCTGGTCATTGGATTGCCTCCGCACTGACTCCCGGCGGCAGCATCTCCGGGACGTAGGCCCGGCCGGCGAACGACCGCATATGTCCACCCGATTGCACGACCAGTCCGGGCTCCTCAATCATCAGCGGCCTTCGCCCCGCGCGCGAACTCACCTGCGTCTGCGCCGACCGCTGATACCGGTCGAAATAACCGGCTAGGATTTGCCGCATGTCCGGAGGCCACGGCCCTTGCCACGCCACACCGAAGACTTTGCCCCCCGAAACGTACTCCCGCACTACGGTCCCAGTCGCACCCTGGATCTCGTGCACCGCGTAGGCTTGGGTTGGCGTACTACGCAGACTGCCCAGCATCTGCGCCTGGTCGGCCTGTACCGAACTCGCGTCCTCGCCTAAGCCTGCCTGGGCGGGCGAGTCGATCATCAGCAGCGACGCCGAAAGAATCGCCGCCCAAGAAACACATTTCGCATAACTGCTATGCCATTGGAA
>WNGE01006352.1_pt1 | contig 31767 bp, 29 predicted proteins | sample 5400651 | NCBI WGS metagenome assembly WNGE01 (sample SAMN13153370, study PRJNA577476) | soil metagenome | isolation source: 60 cm soil or saprolite under grassland replicate 2 | place: USA:California | collected 2016-06-15
GGACCCGGCGAGCCGACCCCTTTGCCCTCAGCCTCGGCCTTCGCCGTTTCCTTGCGCTCGGCGATCGAGCGGATCCCAAGGGCCTCGCGCTTCTCGGGCGGGAGGTGATCGAGGGCCAGGCGCCGAAACACGTAGTCCACCAGCGAGGAGGCGAACCGGATGTCCTCGTCGTTGGTCATCCCCGACGGCTCGAACTTCATGTTGATGAACTTGTCGACGTAGGCCTCGAGGGGCACGCCGTACTGGAGGCCGATCGAGATGGCGATGGAGAATGCATCCATGATGCCGGCCAGCGTGGACCCCTGCTTCGAGGACTTCAGGAAGATCTCGCCGATCCCGTTGTCCGGATACGAGCTCGCGGTGATGTACCCCTCGGCGTCCCCCACCTCGAATTTCGTGGTGATGGAGGGACGGGTCCGTGGCAGGCGCCGGCGAACCGGCTCCGCCAGCGCTGCCGGCTCGGTCGCCTTGACCTTCTTGTCGGCCGAGAGCGGCTGGGCCACCTTGCAGTTGTCCCGGTAGATCGCCACGGCCTTCAGCCCCAGCCGCCAGGACTCAACGAACAGCTGCTCGACCTCCTCTACGGTGACGTGCTCGGGCATGTTCACGGTCTTGGAGATGGCCCCGGAGATGAACGGCTGCACGGCCGCCATCATCCGGACGTGGCCCATGTACTGGATGGCCCGATCGCCCATCGAGGTGTCGAAGACCGGGAGGTGCTCGGCTCGAATGTGCGGCGCCTCGGCAACCGAGTTGTGCTCGGAGATGTACGCGACCACGTCCTCGACCTGGTCGGGCCCGTAGCCCAGGCGAGCCAGTGCTCGGGGGACAGTCTGGTTCACGATCCGCATCGATCCCCCGCCGACCAGCTTCTTGTTCTTGACCAGCGCGAGGTCGGGCTCGATGCCGGTGGTGTCGCAGTCCATCATCAGGCCGATGGTGCCAGTGGGCGCCAGCACGGTGGCCTGCGCGTTTCGATACCCGTGCTGCTCCCCCAGGGCGATCGCCTCGTCCCAGGCCTGCCGGGCCGCGGACAGGACAGCCTCGGGAACCGCGTCGCCGTCGATCTCGTCGGCCCCCGCACGGTGCTTGCGCATGACTCGGAGCATGGCGTCGCGGTTCGGGGTGAAGCCGGCGAACGGCCCGATGACCTCGGCGATCCTGGCGCTGGTCCGGTAGGCCCAGCCCGTCATGAGCCCGGTGATCGCACCGGCCCACGCCCGCCCGCCGTCCGAGTCGTACGGGAGCCCCCGGGCCATCAGCAACGCCCCGAGGTTCGCGTACCCCAGGCCAAGCTGGCGGAACGCCTTTGCGTTCCGCCCGATGGCCTCGGTCGGGTAGTCGGAGTTGCCCACGATGATCTCCTGGGCCGTGAACACGATCTCGACGGCGTGGCGGAAGGCCGCGACGTCGAACGTGCCCTCGTCGTCCACGAACTTCATGAGGTTGAGCGACGCCAGATTGCACGCTGAGTTGTCCAGGTGCATGTACTCCGAGCAGGGATTGGACGCGTTGATCCGACCGGACGCCGGGGACGTGTGCCACTCGTTGATCGTGGTGTCGTACTGCATCCCGGGATCGGCGCATTCCCAGGCGGCCTGAGCGATCTCCCGCATCAGGTCCCTGGCCCGCACGGTCTCGAGCGTCTCCTCGGTCAGGACGGCCTTCAGCTTCCAGTCCCGGTCCTCCAGGTATGCCTGCATGAACTCATCGGTCACCCGGACCGAGTTGTTCGCGTTCTGGTACTGGATGGAGTAGCTGTCCTTGCCGTCCAGGTCCATGTCGAAGCCGGCGTCCCGGAGGGCCCGGGCCTTGTGCTCCTCGACGGCCTTGCACCAGATGAAGTCGTGGACGTCGGGGTGGTCCGCGTTCAGAACGACCATCTTGGCCGCCCGTCGGGTCTTGCCTCCCGACTTGATGGTGCCGGCGCTCGCGTCGGCCCCCCGCATGAAGGAGACCGGCCCGGAGGCGGTTCCCCCGCCGGCCAGCGGCTCCTTGGACGAGCGGATCCGTGACAGGTTGATCCCCGAGCCGGACCCGCCCTTGAAGATGGTCCCCTCCTCCACGTACCAGTTGAGGATGGAGCTCATCTGGTCGTCCACGGCCAGGATGAAGCACGCGCTGCACTGCTGCGGTGTGTTCGGCACGCCGACGTTGAACCACACCGGCGAGTTGAAGGCGGCCTTCTGGGTCACCAGCAGGTGGGAGAGCTCGTCGCCGAAGACCTCGGCGTCCTTCTCGGTGGCGAAGTAGCGGTCCTTCACGCCCCAGCCCCGGATGGTGTCCACAACCCGGCCGACGAGCTGGCGCACGCTGGACTCTCGCTCGGGCGTCCCGAGCGTGCCGCGGAAATACTTCTGCGCCACGATGTTCGTGGCGTTCTGCGACCAGCTTTTGGGGAACTCCACGCCGCGCTGCTCGAAGGCGTTGCCCCCTTCCTTGTAGTTCGGGATCACCGCGTCACGGGTCTCCCATTCGACCTCGTCGAACGGGCGAACACCGTCCTTGCTGAAGTGCCGCTTGAACGTCAGGCCGCTTCGCACGACCTCGACGTCCCCTTCCTTCGTCGCCACCGGAACGCCCCCTTCCCTACCTCGGGGAAGTCTCACCGCCGGAATTACAGCCCCGTGATTCTGCACCCGGCCGGGTCCCCGGTCAAGGGTCCTGCACGGAACATCTAGTGCTTTCTCACAGCCCGTACCACTACATGTAGTAGTTTAGCGGCTCCGGGGCTTCGCCGGCACGCGCTTCTGAAGAGCCCCCAACTCCCGCTCGAAATCCGTGATCCCCTGGAAGTCCTTGTAGACGGAGGCGAACCGCATGTAGGCCACCTGGTCCAGCTTCTGGAGCTGGGACAGCACCTCCACGCCGACCTGGTGGGAGCTGACCTGCGGCCCCTTGCGGCGCAGCCGCTCCTCCACCCGGTCGGCCAGCGCGGCCACCTGTTCCTCGGTGACCGGGCGGTTGACGATGGCCTTTCGGACACCCGCCAGGACCTTGTCCCGCACATACGGTTCCTTGGAGCCGTCGCGCTTCACCACCATCACGCCGACCTCCTCGATCCGCTCGAACGTGGTGAATCGCCGTCCGCAGGACAGGCACTGACGGCGCCGGCGGATGGTCGCGCCGCGTTCGCCCGGCCGGGAATCGACCACCCGATCCTCGCCGTGGCCACACCATGGGCATCGCACCTCAACTACCACAATATCTGGTGGGTCCCCGGATGCCAGCCTCCACATGTGGCCTCTCGGCGGGTCCTGCACGCGTGACTCAGCCGGCAGCCGGGATGAACAGGACCTCGCCGGGCACAAGGGCGCCCGGGTCGGCCCGGTTCGCCGCCTGGATGGCGTCCACCAGCGCTCGGGGGTCGCCGTCCTGGATCCCGCGGGCGATCGACCACAGTGTGTCGCCGGGCCGCACGACGTACCGGTGCAGTGCAACGTGAGCCGGTCCAGCGGCCGCTCCTCCGGAGGGGACAACCCAAGCCAGGCCGCTTGCGGGAAGGAGCAGCAAGATGATTAGGAGTCGCCTCCGAACGTACGTTCGCCTCATGGAGCCCATCCTATCGAACGCCTGTTCGAGGTCAAGAGGGGAAGACCGAACATATGTTTGTATCCCTTGCCGTCTCGTGCTAGCCTCCGGGAGCGTATGGGGAGGGTCTGACATGGCCGAGACCGACGACCTCACGCCGCGGCAGCGGAGGATCCTGCAGTTCATCGCCGACACGGTCCTCGACCGAGGCTACCCCCCGACCGTCCGCGAGATCGGCGAGGCGGTGGGCCTCACGTCCTCCTCAAGCGTCCACAGCCAGCTGGCGAACCTGGAGCGCAAGGGCCTGCTCCACAAGGACCCCACCAAGCCCCGGGCCATCGGGCTGGCCGATGAGAGCACCAGGCCCGAAGGCGTGGTCATCCCGGTCCTCGGCCGTATCGCAGCCGGAACGCCAGTCCTTGCGACCGAGAACGTCGAGGAGTACCTCACCGTGCCCGTTGGCTTCGCCAAGGGCGGGGAGCATTTCGGCCTCCGGGTGGCCGGCCAGTCGATGACGGGGGCGGGCATCCTGGACGGCGATGTCGTAGTGGTGCGGCGGCAGGACAGCGCGGGGGACGGCGACGTGGTGGCCGCCCTCCTGCCCGGCGTGGCGGAAGACGAGGCGACGATCAAGCGCCTTCGGCGGCGGGGTGGGAAGGTGACCCTGCATCCGGAGAACCCCGCCTTCCCTTCCATCCCGATGACCAACGGGCGGATCCTGGGCAAGGTCGTGGCGGTTCTGCGGAAGCTCTAAACTCCGCGCCGATACCTTTCATAAGGAAGGCGAAAGGGACCGGCGATGTCGCAGACGGCGCTGGAGAGCCAGATTCGTTCGCAACCCCAGGAGCTCGATCGCCTGGCGACGCATCCCATCGGCCATGATGTTATCGAGCGCTTGGCCCAGTGCCGGCGGATCTGGCTGGTGGGCACCGGCACGAGCTTTCATGCGGCCGAGCTCGGAGCGGCGATGCTGTACGAGGCCGGCCGAGGCGCCCAGGCCATCCCGTCGATGCACTTCGTCAACTGGGCACCGCCGGTCGACCGTCGCGACGGGATGGTGCTGATCAGTCACAGCGCGGGCCTGGAGACGGCCTACGCCGCCGCCGCGTATCGGCAGGCTAGGGATGCCGGCCTTCGCGTGCTCGCGATCACCCGTCAGAGCGCGGACCTGCCCGACGCCGTGGAGACGGTCCCCAAGGAGACTTCGCAGACCTACACCGTGAGCTACACGGCTGTCCTCCTGCTGCTGGCCCGAATCGCGAACGCGCTGGGTGCCGAGAGCCTGAGCCCCGACGCGATTGCCAAGGTACCTCAGGCGGTTGCGGAGGCGATCCGGGACCCGGGCTTGGACCGGATCCTCGCCCCCGGCCGCCTCCTCGTGCTCTTCGGGGAGGGGCCGGCCTCGGTCACGGCGCGAGAGGGCGCGCTGAAGTTGCGCGAGGCCTCACGGTTCCCGGCCGAGGGATACGACGTCGAGTACCTGCTCCACGGCTCTGCCGTTCCGCTCGGAAGCGACGATCACCTCGTCGCATTGTCACCTCCCGACACCGACGGGCTGGTCCGGGCCGTGGGTGATGTTGCCCAGCGTGAAGGGATACGGGTCACCGCTCTGTCGGAGCCGGCCGACCTGCCCCCACTCCTGGCACAGATCCCGCTCACGGTTCGCCTGCAGGTCCTCGCCCTGCGGTTCGCCGAGGCCCGAGGGCAGAACCCGGACCGCGTGATCACGGGTGCCTGGGACGACCCGGGACTGTGGGCCATCGGGCCGAAGTAAACCGGCGGTTCAGCCACCCATCTCAGCAGCTCAGAGGCCCGAGGCCCGGCGGCGCCGTGTCTGGACCAGGTAGTCCCCAACGGCGGCGAGCTCGCGGTCGCCCACCCGAGCCCAGACGAGCGTTCCATCGGCGCCCGCTTCCGTGCTCAGGACCTCGGCATCTCGGTAGAGGAGCGCGATCACCTCGTCCCGCCCGTATGGCACGAGGAGCGTGACCTCGACCGGGGGCCGCGGGAGCTCGAGGGCGACGCGTTCCAGGAGCGCCTCCGTTCCCTCACCGGTGAAGGCTGAGATGGCCACCGCATCCGGGAACCGTCGAGCCGCACGCTCCCGGTCCATCTCCGAGACCACGTCCACCTTGTTGAGCGCGAGGACTTCGGGGATGGCTCCCGCTCCAATCTCGCCCAAGACGCCCCGAACCGCTTCGACCTGTTGCCCGACCTCGGGTGACGAGGCATCGGCGACGTGCAGAACGAGGTCGGCCCGGGTCACCTCCTCGAGGGTCGAACGGAACGCCTCGACCAGGTCGTGCGGCAGCTTGCCCACGAACCCCACGGTGTCCGAGATGGTGGCGTGCCGCCCGCCGGGCAGTGCGATCCGCCGGATCGTGGGGTCGAGGGTTGCGAACAGCTGGTCAGCCACCAGCACCCCTGCCTCGGTAAGCGCGTTCATGAGCGTCGACTTGCCGGCGTTCGTGTAGCCAGCGATGGCGATCTGCTGGACGCCGGAGCCCTCGCGGCGGGTTCGCTTCACGTCGCGCGTGCGCGCCAGGTCCTTGATGTCCCGCCGGAGCTTGGAGATCCGCCGCTTAATGTGTTGCCGGTCCACCTCGAGCTTTGTCTCGCCCGGCCCGCGAGTGCCGATGCCACCTCCCAGCCGGGACATGGCTTCCCCCCATCCGCGGAGCCTGGGCAAGAGGTAATTGAGCTGCGCCAACTCCACCTGGGCCTTGCCCTCCCGGGACCTGGCGTGCAGGGCGAAGATGTCGAGGATGAGGGCGGTCCGGTCGATCACCTTTGTCCCCAGCCGCCCCTCCAGGTTCCGGAGCTGGCCCGGCGTGAGCTCGTCGTCCAGGATCACGGCGTCGGCCCCGGTCGAATGGACCGCCCGGTGGATCTCCTCGAGCTTGCCCTTGCCCACGAACGTCGCGGGATCGGGATCGGACCGGGTCTGGACGATGCGCGAGACCGGCTCTGCCCCTGCCGAATCGGCCAGGGCGGCCAGCTCGTCGAGGTCCGACGCGTCGATCCCCCGCCCCACCCCGACCAGCACAGCACGCTCCCGGACCCGAGGCGTCCACGTAGCCGAGAGGGGCGATTCGAGGACGGTCGTTCGGCGTCGTTTCCCGTTCCGCTGGGCCATCAGCCGAGCACCCGGGCGATGCGGTCCATGGCCTCTGCCAGCCGGTCGTCGGGGGCGGTCAGCGAGATCCGGACATAGCCCTCACCGCGTTGCCCGTACCCGTTGCCCGGGGCCACGAATACGCCGGCCCGATCAAGGAGCAGGTCGGCGAAGTCGACCGAGGACGTGCCGTCGGGCGCCGGCGCCCACACGTACACCGACCCGAGGGGCGGCTTGAGGGACCACCCGAGCGAGTTCAGCGTGCCCACCACCACGTCGCGCCGTCGCTGGTACACGGCGCGGAGCTCATCCAGATGGTCCTGGGGTCCCGTGAGCGCGGTGATGGCCGCCCGCTGGATCGCCGTGAACTGGCCCGAGTCCAGGTTGGTCTTGACCACCGACAGCGCCCGGATGGCCTCCGCACTCCCCGCGCACCATCCGATCCTCCACCCGGTCATGTTGTAGAACTTCGACGTCGAGCCGAACTCGAGCGCGACGTCCTTCGCCCCGGGAACCTGCAGGATCGACGGCGCGACGTAGCCGTCGAACGTGATCTCCGAGTATGCGGCGTCGTGGGCGAGCACCAGGTCATGACGGCGCGCAAAGGCCACCGCCCGCTGGAAGGTGGCCCCATCGGCCACGGCCGCGGTGGGGTTGCTCGGGTAGTTCAGCCACAGCATCTTTGTCCGGCCGGAGACGGGCGCGCCGTCGAGGTCGGGCTGATAGCCCTCCTCCGCGAGGAGCGGCAGTGGCACCGGCGTCCCGCCGGCCAGGCGCGTCGACACCCCGTAGACCGGGTAGCCGGGATCTGGGACGAGCGTTTCATCGCCGGGATCCACGAACGCGAGTGGCAGGTGGCCGAGGCCCTCCTTCGATCCGATGAGGGCGAGCACCTCGGCCGCGGGATCGAGGTCGACGCCGAACCGGCTCCGGTACCAGGCCGCGACCGCCTCGCGGAACTCGATGCTCCCCCAATAGGAGGGATACCGATGGGTGGCCGGATCGCGCACGGCCTCTCGCATGGCTTCCACGATATGCGGCGGTGTCGGCAGATCGGGATCGCCGACGCCGAGCGAAATCACGTCGATCCCCTCCGCCCGCTTCGCCGCGAGCTTCCCGTCCAACACCGCGAACAGGTACGGGGGCAGCGACTCGATCCGCCGCGCGACCCTCACGCCAGCCCTCGCGACCGCAGCCAGGCATCGTCGAGCGTGGCCTCGAACACGCGCTCGGCCGGTCCGGTCAGCAGGACGTCGTCGGCGGTGCGCTCCACGGTGACGGTGCCTCCGGGGAACCGAACCTCCGAACGGACGGGGACGAGGCCCGCCTCGTTCGCGGCCACGAGCGCGGCGCAGGCCCCGGTCCCGCAGGCCATGGTCTCCCCCACGCCTCGCTCCCACACTCGGACGCTCAGCCCGTCGCCGGCTACCGCGACGAACTCCACGTTCGCTTTCTCCGGGAACATGGCGTCGTTCTCGGCGGCCGGGCCGATCCGGGCCACGTCCGACCGGGCCGGGTCGTCGTCCACGAACAGGACGAGATGTGGGTTGCCCATCGACACCGCGCTCGCCTTGAACGTGAGGCCCAGCACATCGAAGGGCTCCGCAAGGTACGGCTCGTTGGCCGGGCCCACCATCGGGATCTGGGAGCGGGCGAAAGCCGGCGTCCCCATGCCCACGGTGACCGATCGAACCACTCCCTCACGTACATCGAGCGAGACGTGCTTCACGCCGTCGCGGGTCGCGATGTCGAGCTCGGTCTGGCTCGTGTGCCCCCGCTCGAACACGAACTTGGCCAGGCAACGCACGCCGTTGCCGCACATCTCCGCCACGCTGCCGTCGGCGTTCCAGTAGTCCATGAAGAAGTCACCATGTGGCAGCGCGGGGACGTCGGCGGAGGGGCGCGTCACACGGATCACCCCGTCGGCACCGACGCCGAACCGCCGGTCGCACAGCGCCGCGACGAGCCGAGAGGACAGGGGACGTTTGCCATCGAGGTCCTCGAGCATGACGAAGTCGTTGCCGGTCCCGTGGTACTTCCAGATCCGCAGCTCAGTCACCCTGGAGGTACTCCGTCACCTCGTCCACAACGCCGATCGCACCGCCCTCGCCGGCGGGGAACCACCGGATCCGGGGGTCTCGTCGGAACCAGACCATCTGGCGTCGGGCCAGTTCCCTCGTCCGCCGCACCGTCTCCGCGGTTGCATCCGCGAGCGTGATCTCGCCTCGGAGGTACCCCGCGAATTCAGCGTACCCGATGGCCCGACTGGCGGTCAGCCATCCGAACAGGCCTCGGTCGAGCAGCGCCCGTACCTCGTCGAGCAGGCCGGCGTCGACCATCGCTCGGACGCGCGCCTCGATACGACGGGCCAAGACGTCCCGTGGAATGTCGATCCCTGCGGCCCGAACGCGTTCATCCGGGTAGCGCTCCCACCGGACCGCGTAGCTCGAGAACGGGCGCCCGGTGACCGCGGCCACCTCGAGTGCCCGAACCGTCCGTCGGACGTTGGTCGGCTCGATCCGGGCGGCGGCGGCCGGATCGAGCTCCGCAAGGCGCCGGTGAAGGCGATCCGGTCCGAGAGCCTCGGCCTCGGCCCGAAGCTCGTCGCGAGCTTCCGGGTCGGTCGCAGGGAACTCGAGCTCATCGACGATGGCCCGGAAGTACAGGCCGGAGCCGCCGACCAACAGGACCCGGCGGCCTCGCGCATCGACGCTCTCCACGACGGCCCGGGCGAGCTGCTGGTACCGAGCCACCGAGAATGGCTCCTCGGGCTCGGCCACATCCACCAGGTGATGCGAGATCCCCGTTCGCTCCGCTGCGGTCGGCTTGGCCGTCCCAACGTCCATCCCCCGGTACACGAGCATCGAGTCCACCGAGACGATCTCGGCCCCCAGCCGCCTGGTGAGGGCCATGGCGGCCTCGCTCTTTCCAGAGGCGGTCGGTCCAACGAGCGCGAGGAACGGTCGCGCCCCGGGCATCAGCGGGCGGCCGCGGGCTCGCGGGGCGAGCCGGCCGCTGCGGACTCCTCCACGCGGATCACTTCGCCGCTCAGGTGGTGGGGGTGCGCCGCCACGATCCGGGCATCAAGGAACGTCCCGGGAGCGATCGTCCCCGGCACATGGACCACCTTGTTGGTCCGGGTCCGGCCCTGGACCCCACCCTTTCGGCCCACGCCCTCCACCAGGACCTCGAACGTGCGGCCGACCGTCGCCCGCATGCGCTCGAGCGAGATCGACTCCTGCACCTGGACGAGCCGGTCGAACCGCTCCTGGACGACCTCCTTGGGGAACTGGTGCGGCATCGTGGCCGCCGCGGTCCCCGGCCGAGGCGAGTACTGGAACGTGTACGCCTGGTCGAACCGGGCGGCGCCCACCACGTCGAGCGTTCCACGGAAATCCTCCTCGGTCTCCCCCGGGAAGCCCACGATGATGTCGGTGGTGACGGCCACGCCGGGGATCCCGTCGCGGATCCGATCCAGCCATGAGAGGTACCGCTCGCTCCGGTAGGACCGCTGCATGGCCCGTAGGATCCGGTCCGAACCCGACTGGAGCGGGAAATGGATGTGCTCGCACACCTTCTCGCACTCCGCCATGGCCTCGACGACATCGGGGGTGAAGTCGTGCGGGTGCGGGCTTGTGAACCGGATGCGGCGGATCCCCTCCACGTCGTTGACGGTCCGAAGCAGGTTGGCGAACAGCGGCTTCCTGCTGGACCCCGGCACCGTGAGGTCCCGCCCGTAGGTGTTCACGTTCTGTCCGAGGAGCGTGAGCTCCACGACTCCGCGACGGGCCAGGCCCTGCACCTCGGCCAGGACGTCGCCGATCTCCCGCGACAGCTGCGGCCCCCGGACCAGCGGCACGATGCAGAACGTGCAGTGGTTGTCGCATCCCATGGCGATCGACACCCATGCGTGATGGGCCACCTCGCGGCGGGCCGGGAGCGCGCTGGGGAACACCTCCGTGAACTCCCGGACGTCCATCTGGGGGCCCTCGGTCTCGGCTCGCAGCAGAAGCTCGAGCAATCCAGGCAACGCGTGGGTCCCAACCACCACGTCGACCCACGGGGCCCGCTCCTGGATCTGGCCGCGGTCCTTCTGGGCGAGGCATCCCGCCACCACGATCCGCAGGCGCGGGTTCGCCTGCTTCAGTGGCCGCAGGTGTCCGAGGTTGCCGTACAGCCGGTTGTCGGCGTTCTCCCGCACGGCGCACGTGTTCAACACGACCACCTGAGCCTCGGTTGCGTCCTCGGCTCGGACGTAGCCGTCGGACTCGAGCAGGCCGGCGATCCGCTCGGAGTCGTGCTCGTTCATCTGGCACCCGAAGGTACGGATCACATACCGGCCACTCATCGCCACCCCAGGCTACCCCCGCCGGGACCGCTGATCACCGCGCGAACTCGACCGCCCGGGTCTCGCGCACCACGGTGATCTTGATCTGGCCCGGGTACTGGAGCTCCTCCTCCACCTGTTTGGCGATGTCGCGGGCCATCACCTGAGCCTGGAGGTCGTCGATGTCGACGGGCTTGACCATCACCCGGACCTCCCGCCCGGCCTGCATGGCATAGGTCTTCTCCACCCCGGGGTAGGAGGAGCAGATCTCCTCCAGCCGCTCCAGGCGCTTGATGTAGGTCTCCAGGCTCTCCCGCCGCGCTCCGGGCCGCCCGCCAGAGATGCCGTCGGCGATCTGGGCCAAGACGGCCTCGATCGTCCGCTGCTCCACCTCGCCGTGGTGGGACTCGATACAGTGCACGACCTCGGGCGCCTCCCGCAGCCTGCGGGCGATCTCCGCCCCGATGATGGCGTGGGACCCCTCGACCTCGTGGGTCACCGCCTTACCGATGTCGTGCAGCAGCGCGCCCCGCTTGGGTACCCGCTGGTCCAGGCCGAGCTCGGCGGCGATGGAGCCGGCGATGTGAGCGGACTCGACCAGGTGCTTCAGGACGTTCTGCCCGTACGAGGTCCGGAACTGGAGCCGGCCCAGGAGCTTCACCAGATCGGGATGCATGTCGGTGACCCCGACCTCCATCACCGCCTCCTCGCCGGCCCGCTTGATCTGCTCGTCGATCTCCTTCTGGGAGCGCTCGTACGTCTCCTCGATACGGGCCGGGTGGATTCGGCCGTCGGACACGAGCTTCTCCAAGGTCATGCGGGCCGTCTCACGCCGGACGGGGTCGAAGCACGACAGGACGACGGCCTCCGGGGTGTCGTCGATGATGAGGTTCACCCCGGTCACGGCCTCGAAAGCCCTGATGTTGCGACCCTCCCGGCCGATGATCCGACCCTTCATGTCCTCCGACGGAAGGGAGAACACCGAGACGGTCGATTCGGCGGTCTGCTCCGAGGCCACCCGCTGGATGGCGATGGTCACGATCTTTCTGGCTCGCTGCTCTCCTTCCTCCCGAGCTTGGTTCTCGATCTCCCGAACGGTGGCCATGGCCTGGCGCTTGGCCTCGTCGACGACCTGAGTGACAAGCGCCTCTTTGGCCTCCTGCGACGTCATCCTGGCTACCGCCTCGAGTTGCTGGCGGTGCTGCTCCGCCGCCTGCTCCAGTTGCTGGCGCACCTTCTGGAGCTTCTTGTCGCGGTCGTCCATCTCCGTCGACCGCGTCTCAACGTCGGCGAGCTTGTTCTCGATCGCCTCCTCCTTCTGGGTGAGGCGCTGCTCCGAACGCTTCATCTCCTCACGCCGGGAGCGGACCTCCTGCTCCGCTTCCCTCCGCATGCCGCTGATCTCGTCCTTGACCTCGCCGAGCGCCTCGCGGGTGAGCTTCTCCGCCTCCCGCTCGGCCTCGAGGATGACCTTCTGGGCCCGTGACTCAGCGCTCAGAGCCTTGGTCTGGGCGAACGCCGCCCGGATCAGAAAGCCCAGCGCGACGCCGGACACAAAGACCATGATGACCACGAATGCAGATCCCATCTCGGTTGCCTCCAGGTATGAGAAAAAAGGCCGAACAGAGGCCGGTCAGGCCTCTGTTCGGCCGTGCGTCCGAATGGTTCGAAAGCTAGCTAGGGCGCTGGGGAACCCTCGGGTCCCTCATGCCCCCCAGCCGGAAAGCTTCGTCGTGGTTCGTGTCAGTCACGTCTAAGGCACAAGTCGAACAGATCGTTTTCCTGAAAGAGCCTCTCAAATGCACAATCTACGGCTTGGCGGCGTGAGACGCAAGGGGTTGCCCCGAGGTGCTACGCCTCGGAGAGCCCTTCGGCCCCCGGGTCCGGCCGTAGTGTTGAGGCGGCCGCCCGCCTGGCCACCGCCCCTTCGTAGCCTCGACGCGCCAGGAAGGAGACGAGGCGGCGGTAGGCCACCTCCGGGGCCAGGCCCCGCAGACGCAACGCCCTCGACCGGGCTAGCTCCACCGCACGGGCGTCCTCATCGCCCTCCACATCCTGGAGAGCCCGCTCGATCAGGGGGCGGGACACGCCCTTGGCCGCGAGCGAGGAAGCCACGCCTCGCCGTCCCGAGAGCCGACGGCTCAGTGCATGCTCCGCGAACTCCTGAGCAAAGCGCTCGTCAACCCTGCCGAGCGGAGCCGGGACTCCATTTCGCGGCGCGAGCGCGGCCGCACCGCGAGGAGTCGGAGGGCCCGGTCGTGGCATGAGAGCGGGCGCTTGGGGCGGCGTGAGCGGAAGGCCTCGGGCATCTATCTGACGGCGCGGCTTAGGAGGCCGGTGCGGGCTGCGCCTCGCGCTCCTTCTCCTTAGCCTTGGACTTGGAGGGAGCCGGGGGCTCGTCCGTCACCACCACGTCGGGGACGACCGTGACCGGGGCCTCGCCGTCCCCGAAGGCCGTGAGGCCCACGGCCTCCCGGATCCTCCGCTCGATCTCGCGGGCCATGTCGGCGTGCTCGGACAGGAATTGTCGCGAGTTCTCCCGGCCCTGGCCGAGCTGGTCGCCCTCGTAGGTGAACCAGGCGCCGCTCTTCTTCACGATCTCCAGGTCCACGCCGACGTCGAGGAGGCTCCCCTCCTTTGAGATGCCCTCTCCGTAGATGATGTCGAACTCGCACTGCCTGAACGGCGGGGCGACCTTGTTCTTCACCACCTTCACCCTGGTGCGGGACCCCACCACCTCGGTGCCGTCCTTCAGGTTCTCGATCTTGCGGACGTCGAGGCGGATCGACGAGTAGAACTTGAGCGCGCGACCGCCCGGCGTGGTCTCGGGATTGCCGAACATCACGCCGATCTTCTCCCGGAGCTGGTTGATGAAGATGGCGGTGGTCTCGAACCGCGACAGGGAGCCGGCCAGCTTCCGCATGGCCTGCGACATGAGCCGGGCCTGCAGGCCGACGTGGGAATCGCCCATCTCGCCTTCGATCTCGGCCCGGGGCACGAGCGCGGCAACCGAGTCGATGACCACGAGATCCATGGCCCCGGAGCGCACCAGGAGGTCGGCGATCTCCAATGCCTGCTCGCCGGAGTCGGGCTGCGACACCAGGAGCTCGTCGATGTTCACGCCGAGTTTGTGAGCGTAGGTGGGATCGAGCGCGTGCTCGGCGTCGACAAAGGCCGCGATACCGCCCATCCTCTGGGCCTCGGCGATGATGTGGAGGCACACGGTGGTCTTGCCCGACCCTTCAGGGCCGAAGACCTCCACGATGCGCCCCCGGGGGATGCCGCCCACGCAGAGGGCCATGTCGAGGGCGATGGAGCCGGTGGGGATGACCGAGATTCCCTGGCCGGCGGGATGCTCCCCCAGCCGCATCACCGCCCCCTTGCCGTACTGCTTCTCGATCTGCGTGAGCGCCATGTCGAGCATCTTGTCCCGATCCATCCGCGAAGCCTCCTTCTGACCCCTCGCCCACCGGCGCACGGCTCCGGTGAGCTCTTCCCCGATGTGAGGGCGCACGGTAGCGTGTGGGTCTGACACGGATTACACCTCTGTCATTCGGAACCTGCAACCCCGGATTGTCAATCGGAATCCGCAACCCGGGACCCTACCCGAACGTATGTTCGAGGTCAATCACCTCGGGATCCGAATGCGAACTCCCCGACGGCCTCGTAGATCGGCGCGGGACGTCGGAGGTGGCTCCGGTACACGACCAGCCGGTCGACGGCGAACGGCTCCGAGGCGACGTCCGCTGCCATGATCTCCTCCCCGTCGAACGGGACCGGCGGATCGAACCTGGCCACCGTGAGGTGAGCGGTAAAGCCCCGCTTCTCCGGCGTGAACTCCTTGGCCAGCGTCGCCTCGAGGTCGGCAGCCAGTGAGGCCAGGCGACCACCCGGATCGTCCAGGCCCGCCCACAGCACCCGGGCTCGGCGCGTCGAGGGGAACACGCCGAGCCCGGTGACGCGGGTCTCGAACGGCTCGCTCTGGCGAGCGACTGTCTCGACGGTCTCCGTGACCCACCCCACGAGCCGCGGCCACGTCCGGCCGAGGAACTTCAGGGTCACGTGCTGGTTCTGCTTCGGCACCCACCTCGCCCGGGGGAGGCGCTCGCGCCAGGGCCCGATCGCCTCCTGCATCCGGTCACGGACCTGCTCGGGCACGTCCACCGCCACGAACAGCCGCAGGGCCTTGGCCTCTGGTCGCGACGCTCGGTCCCGCGCCATCACGGCGGGCGAGGCCCGTTGGGCAAGGGCGCGCCCTGGAGGTGGCGGGGCGACGTCGGCGCCGAACAGCCGGCGTGCTCCCGCAGCCATCTCGCGGGCGCACTCCGCACTGACCAAACCCGGCCCGTCGATCGTCTCCTGGGAGACGCCGAGGATCTCCCGCTTCGCCCGGGGCGAGTAGCACACTGCGGAACCGAGGAAGTAGTCGGAGGCCCCCGGCACCGACGTGATCCTGGCACCGAGCTCACCGCCCGTCAGCGACTCGGCGCAGGCGAGGGTCTTCCCCCCGTCGCGCAGCAACCGGCCCACGGTCTCTTCCAACTCCTCGTCCGTCGTCGTGAACGCGTGGTCCCCGAGCCGCCGAGCGACCTCCTCGACCAGTGGTTCGAGCAGCGCCTCGGCGTCCCCGTGACTTCTCGCTTTCGCCGTCAGCCGGACCTTCACCTCTCCGCCGCCGGCCAGGTAGGCGACGGTGGGATTGGCGGAGGCCCGGAACAGGTCATCGGTGAGCTCGGCGACGCGCGACTCCGGGATCCCGACGCACCGGACGACCCGTGACGCGATCGAGGCCGGCCCGGCCAGCGATGACAGCTCCCGCAGCACGGTCCCCTCCATCATCTCCCGCATCTCCGCGGGGACACCCGGGAGCGCGTACAGGCGCGTGCGCTCGATCTCGACCGCGAGCCCCGGCGCCGTTCCTCGATCGGGGGTGATCACGCGCGCGCCCTCGGGCACCTCCGCCTGGACGAGGTTCGACTCGCTCATGGTCCGTCCCGCCCGGGCGAACTTCGCCCGGATCATGTCCTCGAGCTCGGGACGGCGGACCATCCGGGCTCCAGCCACCCCAGCCACGGCCTGGCGCGTGATGTCGTCCTGCGTTGGTCCCAGGCCGCCGGTCACGATCACCACGTCGGCATGGGAGAGCGCATGCCGAAGCGCCTCAGCGATCCGTTCCGGGTTGTCCCCCACCACCTGGTGGTACAGGACGTCGACCCCGATCTCCGCCAGGCGCTCGGAGATCCACTGGGCGTTCGTGTTGGGGATCTGTCCGAGCAGGAGTTCGGTGCCCACCCCCACGACCTCGGCCCTCACCAACCTCTCGCGTGCCTCGGCTGGCCCGCGCTCACGCCGCCGGTGACGGCGTGGGGCCAACGTCCCCATAGCTGTAGGTCTCGCGCCAGGGGCGGTTGCGCCTTCCGGGGAAACCCTTGTCGTCGCCGTTCACCGTCACATGGGCGCTGGCGCCGTGGTCCAGCCGGATCGTGAGCGATAGGTCGGCCTCGAAGGAGCGGCTCTCGCCGGGCTCCAACGAGAACGTCTGCGGCGGCGCGGCGTCGATCGTCACGGTGACGTCGACCGGTTGCTCCGCGGCCACCAACGCCACGATCCCGGGGCCCAGTCCTGCCAGGCCCGCCGTGTCGGAGGACAGGTCGGCCGGGGGCGGTGCGGAGGCCCTCGTGGAGATGATCCCGAACGACGCCGCCAGGATCAGCAACGTCGCCGCGATCATGACGAACAGCAGGTGGCTGTCGCGACGGCGGGGTGCGCCGATGGGGTTCTCCGCTGCAGGTGGCCCCGTCGGCGCCGGCGCCTCCGCCGGCGCCGCGGCGAACCGCGCGTACGCGTGCACCATCTGGTCCGAGGGGAGGCCGAGGTACGTGGCGTACGACCGGATCGAACCCCGAACGTACACGTCGCCCAGGAGGCGATCGAAGGCCTCTTCCTCTAGGGCTACCAGGAACTCGCGGCGGATCCTCGTGTCGCGGCTGGCCTCGTCGAGGGTGACGCCGCGGGCCGCGCGGGCCCTTCGGAGCGCCGGGCCCACGCCGATCGTCGATCGCTGCACGCTTCCTCCTGGATCCGGCTTGTGGCGTGGGAGTATAGGCAGTGGCCCCACGGAGCGCCGGGGCTGACAAGGCGACGAGATGGCGCCCGGTTCAGAAGTCCCGGCGGCCCTCGAAGTGGGCCGCGACCTCGGGTCGGGTGAGCTGGTACAGGGCTATCCGTTGCCCTCCGGCCGTCCGGAAGGAACAGCAGGGTCCATGGGGGATCTCGAACGTGCCCGCCCGCTGCCATCCCCTGGACTGGAGCTCGGCCAGCGAAGCCGCAAGGTCGTCCACCCGATAGACGAGGATCGGCCGATCGCCCTCGACGTGATCCGCTAGCAGGAGGAGCGGCGGGCCGCCGGTCAGCCGGACCGCCGCGACCCTGGTCCCCCCGGACTCGATGGCGAAGACCAGCTCGCCACCCAGGACGTCGGTGAAGTACGAGGCTTCGGCGGCGACGTCGTCGCTCGGGCAATACAGGAAGTCGAGCTGCGCGAATGGTGCGGCCATCGAACCTCGAGCTCAGGTCGTGCGGGCCGAGCGGGACTCCTCCCACTCCTCCAGCGTGACCAGGACGTCGCGAGCCCGCGAGCCCTGGGAGGGGCCAACGATCCCCCGCTCCTCCATCAGGTCCATCAGCCGGCCGGCTCGAGCGAACCCCACCTTGAGCTTTCGCTGAAGCATGGACGTCGAGCCAAGCTGCGACCGGATCACGAGCTCAGCGGCTTGTTCCAGGAGCTCGTCGCCGGCACCGAGGTCGTCCTCGCCTTCCATCGGTGGGCGCCCCAGGCCCTCGACGCTGGCTGCGTACTCGGGTTCGCGCTGGGCTCGGATCCATTCGCACACCGAATGGACCTCCTTCTCGGTGACCCACGCGGCCTGAAGGCGCGTCGGCTTCGACGCGTTGGACGGTGCGTACAACATGTCGCCGTGCCCGACGAGCTTCTCCGCACCGTTCATGTCGAGGATGACCCGCGAATCCGCCTGTGACGATGTCATCAGCGCGATCCGGGAAGGGATGTTCGCCTTGATCAAGCCGGTGACGACATCGACCGACGGCCGTTGCGTGGCCACGACCAGGTGGATGCCGACGGCCCTTGCCATCTGGGCGATGCGGACGATCGTGTCCTCCACGTCGCGCGGTGACACCAGCATCAAGTCGGCCAGCTCGTCGATCACGACCACGATGTACGGGAGGTCAGTGAACTTCTCCTCCTGGCCGGCCGGGATCCGGAGCGTGCCCGATGCGAGGCCCTCGCGGTATCCGTCGACGTCGCGGACGCCCACCATGGCCAGGGCCTCGTACCGCTGCTCCATCTCCCGGACGACCCACCCCAGGGCCTCGGCGGCTCGCTTCGGATGCACGATGACCGGCGACAGGAGATGCGGCAGGTCGGCGAAGTGCGCCAGCTCGACCCGCTTGGGATCGACGAGCACCAGCTTCACCTGTTCGGGTGTGGTTCGCATCAGGATCGACGTGATGAAGCAGTTGATGAGGGAGGACTTCCCCGCGCCGGTGGCCCCAGCGATCAGCAGGTGCGGCATCTTCGTCAGGTTCACCATCTGAGCCCGGCCGTGGACGTCCTTGCCCAGCGCCACCGCCAGCGGGTGCCGGTCGTCCTTGGCCGCCGGGGCCCGAAGGACGTCGCCGAGCATCACGAAGTCGCGGACCTTGTTCGGCACCTCCACGCCGATGGCGGACTTCCCGGGGATCGGCGCGATGATCCGGACGTCGGGCGTGGCGAGCGCATAGGCGATGTCGTCGGCCAGGGACAGCACCTTGTTCACCTTGGTGCCGGCCTCCACCTCGACCTCATAAAGGGTGACGGTCGGGCCGCGGTGGGCCTTCGGCACGCGAGCCGCCACGCCGAACGTGCGGAATGTTCGCTCCAGGGCCGCGGTGGTCTGCTCCTCGTCCCGGGTGGAGCCGGCCGACGGGGGGGCCGTGCGGAGCAGGCCGATCGGCGGCAGCTTGTAGGCCCCGCCCTTCGGGGCCGGGGTGGGGACGAAGGTAGTGTCGGATTCCGTTCCGGACGGCGGAGACGAGGGCTCCGGCTCGGCCTCGTGGTCGCGGAGGTCTACCACGACCGGGACATCCTCCTCAGTGCGGCCCCGGCGATCGCGCTTGGTTCGCGCGGCCCGCCCCGGCTCGGCCTCTTCGTCAACGCCGGCCGCAGCCGACAGCTCGCGGACCCTGGCCCACGCTGCCGACAGCGGCGTGCCGGTGAAGATCAGCATCCCGAGTACCGTCACGCCGGCCCAGATGATGCCGGCGCCGAGTCGCGACACTCCGCGGGAGATGGGCCACGCGGTGACCGCGCCGACGAGTGCCCCGAAGGAGCAGGACCCCCCAGTACAGCGCGAGGAGCGGGAACAGCACCGCGGCCTGCCCCACCAGGGCTTCCAGCATGAGCTCGATGCCTCGGCCGACGAACCCCGCCGCGTCGAACCACAGCCCCAGCATCGAGATCAGGGCGAACACCATCAGCCCGATGCCCAGCGCGTCGCGGGCCCAGGGAGCGAGGTGCTGGCGGACCTTCGGGCGCACACGCTTTTCGCGGGTGGAGGGGCGCCGGCGCGCCGGCGCCCTCCGGTTGGTCTTCGCGGGCATTAGACCTCCATGATCACCGGCAGGATCACCGGCTTTCGCTGGGTGACCTCGTAGAAGTACTTGCCCAGCGTCCGCCGGATGTTCTGTTCGATCGCGCTCCGGTCGACGACGTGCGCCTGGGCGCTCTCCTTCAGGGAAAGCATGACGCGATTCCTGGCCTCTTCAAGGATGTCGCCGGAGGTCTCGATGAACACGAACCCTCGGTTCACGATGTCCGGGCCGGCCACGATCTCGCCCTGGTGGGCATCGATCGTGACCACCACGACCACCACGCCGTCGGCCGAGAGCTTTCGCCGGTCCCGGAGCACGACCTCGCCCACATCGCCGATCCCCAGCCCGTCCACGAAGGTCATCCCCGCCGGGATCCGTCCGGCGATCCGGACCCGCTCCCCCACCTCCACCAGGTCCCCGTCCTCGCAGATCAGCACGTGGTCGGCGGGGATGCCCACCTCGGCGGCCAGCTTGGCGTGATGGGCCAGGTGCCGTCGCTCCCCGTGGACCGGGATGAACCACCGGGGCTGGACTAGCGAGAGCATCAGCCGGAGTTCCTCTTGGGCGGCGTGTCCCGACGCGTGCACCGGCGCCGCCGGCTCGTGGTACACGTCGGCCCCCGTGCGGTACAGGCCGTCGATGACCCGGTGGATGGCCGGCTCGTTCCCCGGGATGAGCGAGGAGGACAGGACCACGGTGTCGCCCTGGCGAAGGTCCACGAACTTGTGCTCCCGGGCCGCCATCAGCGAGAGCGCCGAGTAGGGCTCGCCCTGGCTTCCCGTGCACACCACCACGACCCTCGATCGGTCCAGCTTGTCTAGGTCTTCGATCAGCACGATGTCGTCCTCCGGCACATGGAGCAGCCCCAGCCGGCGAGCGGCGTCGACGCTCTGGTGCATCGAGCGGCCCAGGACCGCCACCACCCGCTCGTTCGCCCGAGCGGCGTTTGCCACCTGCTGGATGCGGTGGATGTGACTCGAGAAGCAAGCCACCACGACGAGCTTGGGAGCCCGGGCGATGATGTCCTGCAGCACCGGTCCCACCGTGCGCTCGCTCGAGGTGTACCCGGCCTCCTCGGCGTTCGTCGAGTCGGACAACATGAGGTGCACGCCACCGTTCCGCCCGGCCTCCTCGGCCAGGCCGTGTAGGTCCGTGGGCCGCCCGTCGAGCGGGGTCTGGTCGATCTTGAAGTCCCCTGTATGCAGGATCGTCCCGAACGGGGTGTCGATGGCCACGGCCACGCCTTCCGGGATGGAATGCGTCACCCGCATGAACCGCATGGAGAACGGCCCCACGCTCGCCGCGCCGCCCGGCACCACGGTCTGGAATCCGGCCCTGTCCCGGACCTGGTGCTCCTCCAGCTTTCCCTCCAGCAAAGCGAGGGTGAACGCGGTCCCATAGATCGGCAGGACCCGCTCGAACTCGCGCAGCAGGTACGGGACGGAGCCGATGTGGTCCTCGTGTCCGTGGGTCAGCACCACGGCCTCGACCCGGTCGATGTTCTCCCGTACGTACTCGAAGTCCGGCAACACGAGATCGATCCCCGGCATCTCGGCGTGAGGGAACGACAGGCCGGCGTCAAGGATGAGGAGCCGGTCATCCAGCTCGATGCAGGCCATGTTGCGGCCGACCTCACCGACGCCGCCGAGGAATGCGATCCGAGCCGGCCCCCGCCCCGGCCCGCTAGAGGAGCCTGGCATCCACCAGCGCCTTCTCGATCCTGGCCCGCTCCTCCTTGGTCGCCGGGACGAGCGGCAGCCGAGGCGGGCCGGCCGGAAGGCCGAGGATCCCAAGCGCGGTCTTCACCGGGATGGGGTTGGTGGTGATGAACAGCGTGTTGAACAGCGGCGAGAGTTCCTCGTGGATCTTGCGGGCCGCTGGGATGTCGCCCCCCTCCACGAGGTCTGTCAGCTGCCGGATCCGGTCGCCTACCAAGTGGGAGGCGACCGACACCACGCCGACCGCCCCGAGGCACATGTAGCCGAACGTGGCCCAGTCATCGCCCGAATAGACCTCGAACGCGGGGGGCGCCTCGGTGATCAGCCGGGAGATGGACTGGAAGTCACCGGTCGAGTCCTTGACCCCGATGATGTTCGGGACCTTGGCCAGCTGGAGCAAGGTGTCGTGCTCGATCCGCACGCCCGTCCGGCCGGGGATGTTATAGGCCACGATGGGGATCGAAACCGCCGAGGCGATACGGGTGTAGTGGGCCACCAATCCGCGCTGCGGCGGCTTGTTGTAGTACGGCGTCACCAACAGCAGCCCGTCGGCCCCGAGCTTCTCCGCCTGCCGCGAGAGCTCCAGGGTCTCGGCGGTGCTGTACGTCCCGGTGCCGCACACGACCTTTCCCCTGCCCTTCGCGGCCTCGATGACCGCGCCGAACAGCTGGAGCTTCTCCTTGTGGCTGAGCGTGGGGGATTCCCCGGTCGACCCCGCAACCACCAGGGTGTCCGAGCCGTGGTCGAACAGGTGGCTCGCGAGCGTGCGCGCGCCGTCGAGATCGAGTGAGTGGTCGTCCCGGAACGGGGTGACCATGGCGGTGACGACCGCCCCGAACCTACCGGCCATGCCTCCTCCTTGCTGCCGGGTGCGGCGGTGGGCGGCGGCCCGCGAAAACCCACAGACGTCGGGCCGGGCGGTCGGGCCCCGCTCAGGCGTCCTGGCTTGCGCCGGCCGCCCCGGCCCCACGATTGGGGTCGCAGCGTATCACCGTGCCACTTGCCACACAAGAGCCACATGCGTCACATGTTGCACATCAGCCCCCTTTGTTGAGAGGGAACCAAGTACGCTCGCTGAGGCTCCGCTTGCTCCGAAAGGGTAGGTGCATCGGGGGGCCCTTGACCACAGCGTGGCTCGAGGTGCTGCCGAGCCTGCCGCTGAAAGCGTTCCACGGATTCACCTCTGCGCGCATGGCGTTCGAGGGTCACGTGGGCTGCGGGTTGCTCGGATGACGGTGGGTGTCGATCGGCTTGGCGTCGGGCACCGGATGCAACCGGTGGCGCCCGAAGCTCAAGCTATCCTAGCCGCGTGCCCAAGATCTACACGAAACGAGGCGACGACGGCACCACCGGCCTGCTCTACGGGGGCCGAGTGTCCAAGGCAGACCCGGCGACCGAGGCGTACGGCACGACCGACGAGGCGGTCGCGGTGCTCGGCCTGGTCCGCGCGCTCTCCGACGACGCTGCATTGAAGGAGGAGATCCTGGGTCTCCAGCGCGAGCTGTTCGTGGTCGGCGCAGACCTCGCGACCAATCCGAAGGAACGGGCCAAGCTCGAGCCAGGCGTGTCCCTCGTCACGGCCGAGATGGTGTCGCGCCTGGAATCCAGGATCGACGAGCTGGTGGCAGAGCATCCCCTGCCGAACGAGTTCATCGTGCCCGGCGCGAATCCGGTATCGGCGTCGTTCGACGTAGCCCGGAGTGTCATTCGGCGCGCCGAGCGGCATGTCGTCGACCTCCGCAACTCAGGTGCCGAGGTGAGCGATGAGCTGCTTCACTATCTGAATCGACTCTCGGACCTCCTGTTCGTCCTGGCCCGGATGGCGGGGGGCGAATCCGAGCCCGCGAGCCGTCGATAGCGACGTCCGTCAACAACTTTACTGTCGGGCGAAGGCGCCGTAGTTGTCGTGGCCAACCAGCAGGATCACCAGGCCGATGTCCTTGATGGCCAGCCCACCGAACGAGATCTTGAACGTCTTCGTCTCGCCGTTCGAAATTGAGGTCGGATCCTTCACCTCGCCACCCACCCGATCGCCGGTGCGGGCGTCGAGGATGTAGAACCCGGGTGGGGGGAGCTCGCGGCCGGTGTCGTTCTCGATCGCCAGCGTGCCCGAGTCGCCGTCCAGACTCATCGTAGCCAGCAGCCCGGGGTTCGCATACCGGTAGACCGCCGTCCCAGGAGGGCCGTTCGCCGTCGCTTCGGGGGTGACCGTGTCGCTTCCGCTTCCGCTCCCTGTCGTTCCACTCGCGCGGGGCTCCTCGTCGGTGCTCGTGCACGACGCCACGACCGTCCCGGCCACGACGATCCACAGGAAGAGCACGCTACGGTAGGTAGTCTTCATGCGGTCGGGCATCATACGCGAAGCCCCCGAGGAAGGTTCACCGTTGAAGACGCTCGAGGTCCGCCGGCACGCTCGCCGCGATCCGGATGAGGACGCACTCTCGCCCGAGGGCCGGGTTCAGGCCGAGGACGTCGGCCGGACGCTGACGGCAGGCTACGACGTCGTGTTCGTCTCCCCGGCCAAGCGGGCCGCCGAGACCGCGGCCTGGTTCCTGCGGGCCGCCGGCCAGCAGTTGCCGGAGCACGCCGTCGTCGCCGGATTGGCGGGTGACGGAACCGACAACTCCCCGGAGCAGCTCGGCGAAGTGCTCCATGCGGCCATCTCGGCAATCCCGGAGGGAGGACGTGGCCTGGCCGTCGGACATACGCCCTTGATCGAGAAGGCGGTCCGGGGACTGACGAGCCGCGAGATCCGTCCGCTGGCCGAATGCGAGGGAGTCCTCCTGACCGATGACGGCGGCGAGATCCGGGTCAAGGAGCTTCGGCTCTCCTGACGTGGCGTCCGACCTCGCGCACCCCGTGGCCGCGTTCGGGCTGGGCGTCGCGCTGGGGGCATCGCCTGGCCCGGTGCAGCTGCTGGTGTTCTCGGAGGCCGCCCGGGGCGGCGCGACCCGAGGCCTGCGAGCGATGGCGGGAGCCAACGCCACGTTCTGTTTCATGCTCGTGCTGTTGGCCGCGGGGCTCTCCTCCATCGACCCCGGCCAGACGTTCCTGTCGGTCGTTCGCGTCATCGGCGGAGGGTTCCTCGTGTTCCTGGCGATCGACGCGCTCCGCGAGAACCGGCGGCGGCGGCAGATCCAGGCGGCGCCCGGTGGACTCCACCCCGCAGTTCGAGGGATCGTCGCGGTCCTCCTAAACCCCGGGGCCTACGTGTTCTTGGCCACGACGGGGACCGCGGTGGTGGCCGACGCGGCGCAGGACGGCGGACGTGGGTTGGCGTTCCTCACGGTGGCGGCGTTGCTGGCCGGGGTGTCCCTGATGGATTCCGGCATGGTGCTTCTCGGAACCGGGGCGCGCAAGGTGAGTGAACGCGCACTCAGGGTCCTGGGGGACGTGTTGGCCCTGGCGCTCGGCACCCTCGGTGTGTGGCTGATCGTGCAGGGGTTCGTGGGCTGACGGGCAGGCGAGCCGCAGCCCTTAGAACACGAAGGAGCACCACGGAGCAGGGTCCCAGGCGAACAACGCGTCGGCCCTGGCCAGCGCCCCCGACCGTTCCTCCCGTACCCGTCCGGCTCGATGCAGCTGCCGGAAGCTCACGCCGCCCAGGTACGCGGCGCCGAGCTCGTTCACGCTCATCACGAGATCGGGTTCGGCGTTCGTGGTGAAACACGACGCGCCATCCGGCCCGCCTTCGACCACGTGGCGGCCATCGTTCCACGGGCAGAACAGGTCCCGGACCTCGATCGTGATCCGGCCCTCGGCCGCATATCTCCGCGCTTCGAGCGACGCCGGAACGTCCACCGGCCGCACCCACAGCGCGTCCTTGATCCGGAGCCTGAGCCGGTCGGGTTCCTGGAGCACGTGGAGGAGCGAGTCGTCGATCGGCCGGTTCCACCCGGTGATCCGTTCGATGAGATCGACGTCGAACAGGTAGCGCCACATCTCCGCGTGGGCCTGAGGCGATGACGCCTGGACCTCCTCCACGGCAAGCCCGTTGCGGTGATCGCCATACTTGCCGTGTTCGACGCGGTAGACGGCGTACGCGTCCAGGCCGTCGGCGCCCTCGTGCACCGCGTAGAACCACTTCCGATCCTCCCCCCAGCGGGTCTCGGCGAACCGGTACGCGAACCACGTGGGATCGAGCTCGATCCCACCGGGCCGGTCCCGCCGAACCCGGTCATACAGCGGTCGCATGGCCGCCAGCGCGTCCTCCCGATCGAGCAGCCTGGTCCGACCCGAAGGGCGGTAGCCGCGGACGAAGGCCGTGCGCCCCCGCTCGACGTCCATCGAGCAACGGAAAGAGCCAAGCCCGTAGCCGAACCGGCCGTAGATGCCACCCTCGGAGGCATACAGGATGGCAAGCGGCTCGCCGTTTGCCCGGACGTCGTCGAGCTGCCGCCGCATGAGCGCCGAGTTGATGCCCTGCCGGCGGTGGGTCGGCTTCACCGCCACCCCAGTCACCCCCGCGGCACGGACCGAACCGCCCGGCACGGTCAGCGTGAACGACGCCGCGGACGCGCCGCCGACGATCTCCCTGCCGTCGAAGGCGCCGAGGCACCGGTCGATCTCGGCCACCATCCGTTCGCGCTCGATGTCCTCGGGCCGCGTATGGCCACCGAAACCCGCGGCGAGCGCGTCGACGTAGGCCTCGAATTCCTTGGGCGCGATGGTCCGGATCTCGACGTCCACGGTCCCCCGAGCTTACGCGCCCGGGAGTCCCTCGAACAGGTCGGACAGGACGGGGTGTCCCGGCGCCCGCTCGGGCCAGGCCATGACGAACGCCTCCCGGCCGAGCACCTCGGGCCACAGCTCGTATGGAACGTCCTCCAGCTCTCCCTGCGTCTTGTGTTGACGAAGGGCCTCCAGCTTGCGCTGGAAGATGGGCGAGCAGTCCACCATCACATCGATGGTCTGGTCGGGGACCCCGCGCGGCGCGAACGGCTCGGTCGGGTCGAGCGGCTCGATCCCTCGCTCATGCAGGAGCGCGTTCAACCGGTCCAGGCGCGACTGCGGGATCGCCACGTACAGCAGCCGAGCGAAGCCCTCGTCCGGGGACCGCTCCCTGGCCCGGTGGAACCCGGCCGTCGCGGCCTCGCCGATCGCGATGTGGTCCTCGTGGCCGGTGACCCCTTCGGGGCCGAACGTCACCACGACCTCGGGATGGGCCGCCGCGAGGAGCTCGGCGATGCGCCCGACCAGCTCGTCACGGGGGACCCCCCGGAGGCCACCATCGGGATGCCGGAGGAAGTGCAGCGAGGGCTTCACGCCGAGCTCGCCCCACGCGGCCCGCTCCTCGCCCTCCCGGACCTTGCCCAGGTTCTGCCGCGTTGCCAGGCTGGGGTCGAAGATCCGTCCGGCGTCCCCGCTGGTGGCTATGACCGCCGTGACCTCGATGCCCGCATCGGCATGCAGGCCGACGGTTCCCCCTACGCCATACATGTCGTCGTCGGGGTGGGCGAAGAGGGCGGCCAGGCGCCGGGTCACTTCGCCGGGAGGTCGAGGAGCGGTTCCAGGCCGACCGTCAGGCCCGGCCGGGTGGACACGGCCCGGATGGCCATCAGCACGCCGGGCATGAACGAGCTCCGGTCGGTGGAGTCGTGGCGGATCGTCAAGGTCTGGCCCTGTCCGCCCAGGATGACCTCCTGGTGGGCCACCAGGCCGGGGAGACGAACCGAGTGGACGCGCACACCGTCGACCTCGCCTCCCCGAACGCCCTCGATCGATTCCGTCGAGGGACCTCGATACTCGCCGCCGCGCTCTTCGACCAGCCGCCTCGCCGTGGACAGCGCGGTCCCGGACGGGGCGTCGGCCTTGCCGTCGTGATGAAGCTCGATGATCTCCGCGGCGGGGAAGAACCGGGCCGCCTCGGCAGCGAACCGCTGCATCAGCACTGCGCCGAGGGCGAAGTTCGGCGCGACGATCACGTTCGGCTCGCCGCCCTCGTCCTCGATCAGCTTGTGGATCTCATCAAGCTCGTCCTCCGACAAACCGGTGGTGCCGACCACCAGGTGGATGCCGTGCTCGATGCACCACCGGACATCGTCCATCACGACCTCGGGGTGCGTGAAATCCACGGCCACCTCCACCTCCGCCTCGAGCAGCCGATCCAGCTCGTCGGAGATGGGGACGTCCAGCTTGGGATGGCCGATCTGCGATCCGATCGACTGGCCCACCTTGGACCGGTCGATCGCGGCGACCAGCGCGAGGTCGGGCTCCCCGGCCACGGTTCGGCACACCATCTGCCCCATCCGTCCCGCAGCGCCGATGACGCCGACCCGGATCACGCCGGAGGCTCCCTTCCGCCCTTGAACGGACCGAGCATCGCCAGGGCCAGTGGCTGGGACAGGACCCGCTTGGCCACCCGGCGAACGTCGTCGAGCGTCACGGTCTCGATCCGTTGGAGGATCTGGTTCACGGTCAGGATCTCGCCGTGCGAAATCTCGGATTTGCCGAGGCGCGACATCCGGCTGCTCGGTTCCTCCAGCGACAGGACGAGCGATCCCTTCATGTGGCCCTTGGCCCGCTGGAACTCCTCCTCGGAGAGCGCGCCATCGGCCACGTCGGCCAGCTGTTCGCGAACGAGATCGAGCACCTCCTTGGCTCGGGCAGGGGTCGTTCCGGCGTACGCGGCGAACAGGCCGGCCTCCGCGTACTGGGAGTGGTAGCTGTACACCGAGTAGGCGAGGCCCCGCTTCTCCCGGATCTCCTGGAACAGCCGCGAGGACATCCCTCCCCCGATCGCCGCGTTCACGATGCCGAAGGCGAAGCGTTCGGGGTCGTTGCGGGCCAGGCCGTTCGTCCCCAGGCAGATGTGCGCCTGCTCGGTCTTCCGCCGTTTCACCAGGGTCTGCCCCGAGGGAGCGGGAGGGTTCCCAGCAAGACGCCGGTTCCATGAGCTCGGGCCCTCCGAGCGGACGGGGCCGATCGACATGCCGGCGCCAAGCAGCTCGAGGAGCGAATCGTGCTCCACGTTCCCCGCGGCCACGACCACCAGGCTCCCCGGCACGTAGTGGCGCTTGTAGAACCGCCGCACCTGGTCGCGCTTGGCGGCGGTGATGCTCCCCACGGTCCCCAGGATGGGCCGGCCGAGCGGGTGGTCGGGCCACAGCGTCTCGTTCAGCAGGTCGTGGATGAGGTCGTCGGGGGTGTCTTCGTGCATGTGGATCTCTTCCAGGATCACCTGACGCTCGGCCTCGAAGTCCGACGTACGGATTACCGAGTTCTGGAGCATGTCGGAGAGGTGGTCGACGGCCATGGGCAGGTCGCGGTCCCGCACCCGGGAATAGAAGCACGTGTACTCCTTGGCGGTGAACGCGTTCACGTCGCCCCCCACCGCGTCGAAGGCCTCGGCGATGTCGCGCGCCGTTCGGGTCTTCGTCCCCTTGAACAGCAGATGCTCGAGGAAATGGGACGAGCCACTGATGGGCGGGGGCTCGTCTCGCGATCCCGCCAGCACCCAGAACCCCAGGGCCACCGACCGGACGCCGGGCATGCGTTCGGTCACGACTCGCAGGCCCGACTCGAATTCGGTCCGGCGGATGGGCATGGGCGAGAGCCTAGTGCGAGGGCCGGTCCCGGCGCTCGCGGTCCCTGGGCCGGCGGTCCCGGTCGCGACCGCGACCGCCCCGCGAGTCGCCGTCCCGCCGCTCACGGCGGGGCTGCTCCTCCACTTCCATACCCTCGGGGATCGCCCACTCCTCCCCCACCGGCTTCAGGCTGACCTTGCCCATCTGGTCGATCTCCTGGATCTCGACCTCCAGGGTGTCGCCCTCCTTGACCGCTTCCTCGACCGAGGACAGGCGCTTGCCCTTTCCCAGCTTGGAGATGTGTACCAGCCCGTCCCTGCCGGGCACGAGGTTGACGAACGCACCGAAGGTCGTGGTCTTTACCACCTTGCCGGTGAACCGCTCCCCGACCGAGAGCGGCCTGGGGTTGACGATCTCGTCGATCATCTTCGCCGCCTGGTCCGCGCCGGCGCCTTCCCGGGAGCCGATGAACACGGTGCCGTCGTCCTGGATGTCGATGTCGGCCCCGGTCACCGCGATGATCTCGTTGATCCGCTTGCCCTTGGGCCCGATGACCTCGCCGATCTTGTCGACCGGGATCTGGATGGTGAGGATCCGCGGTGCCTTGGCGTTCACCTCGCTCCGGGGCTCGGAGATCGTGCGGAGCATCGTGTCCAGGATGAACAAGCGGGCTTCCCGGGCCTGCTTGAGGGCTTGGGTCAAAGCCTCGGCGGGCAGGCCGGTGACCTTCATGTCGAGCTGGATCGCGGTGACCCAGTCCTTGGTCCCCGCCACCTTGAAGTCCATGTCGCCCAGCGCATCCTCCGCCCCCAGGATGTCGGTGAGCGTGACGTACCGGTCGAACTCGGCGATCAAGCCCATCGCGATGCCGGCCACCGGCGCCTTGATCGGCACGCCGGCGTCCATCAGCGAGAGCGTCGAGGCGCAGACGCTGGCCATCGACGTCGAGCCGTTCGACGAGAGAACGTCGGACACCAGGCGGATCGCGTAGGGGAACTCCTCCTCGGGAGGCACCACCGGCACGAGCGCACGCTCGGCGAGCGCGCCGTGGCCGATCTCCCGCCGCCGGGGCGAGCCGATCCGCCCGACCTCGCCGGTTGAGAACGGCGGGAAGTTGTAGTGGTGGATGTATCGCTTGGACTCCTCGGGGTCGAGCGTGTCGATCATCTGGGTCATCCGCAGCATCCCGAGCGTCGTCACGTTCAGGACCTGGGTCTCGCCCCGCTGGAACAGCGAGGACCCGTGGGCCCGGGGAACCAGGCCAACCTCGGAGGACAGGGGCCGGATCTCGTCGGCCTTGCGGCCGTCGAGGCGAACGCCATCCTCCAGGACCCGCTTGCGCATGATCCGCTTCTGGAGCTCCTTGAACGCCGGCGAGATCTCGGCGGCCTGGAGGGCGAATCCTTCCTCGCCCCATGTCAGCAGGAGGTGGGCCTTGAGCTCCTCCTTGATCCGGTCGATCGCCGCGTCGCGAGACTGCTTCTCCGGCAGGAGCGCGGCCTCGATCCGGCTCTCTGCGAAGTCCGCCACCGTCTGGTAGGTCTGCTCGGAGAACAGGACCTTGGGCTCGAACGGCTTCGGCGTGGCCTCGACCTCAGAGAGGAACTGGAGCTGGAAGTCGATCATCTCGCCGATGGCGCGCTTAGCCACCTCGAGCCCCTCCGCCACACTCTCCTCGGTCGGGGCCACCGCGGCGCCGCCCCCGGCGAGCAGGCTCCATGTGTTGTCGGGGGCTTCCCCCTCGATCATCAGCAGGTCGATGCTGCCGGACTCGTTCCGCCGACCGGCCACGACCACGTCGAACGTGGCCATGTCCAGGTCCTGGTACGTCGGGTTGATGCTCCACTCCCCACCGATCAGGCCGAGCCGGACGGCGCCCACCGGGCCGTCGAAGGGGAGCCCGGCGATCATCGTCGACAGGCTGGCCCCATTGATCCCGGGCACGTCGTACGGGTTGGCCAGGTCCGCGGAGAGCACCGTGACCACGACCTGGACCTCGTCGTTGTAGCCATCTTTGAACGTGGGGCGGAGTGGGCGGTCGATCAGCCTGGCGGTGAGGATGGCGGTCTCCGACGGCCGGCCCTCCCGGCGGAAGAACCCGCCGGGGATCTTCCCCGCCGCATACATCCGCTCCTCGACGTCCACGGTGAGGGGAAAGAAATCGATGCCCTCACGGGGCGCTGCGGTGGTGGTGGTGGCGAGGACCTGCGTCTCACCGTAGGTGACGACGACGGATCCCTCCGCCTGCATCGCGAGCTTGCCGGACTCGAGGGTCATGTCCTGCGAGCCGACGGTCTTCGTACGCTTGATGACGGCCACTGGCCTTCCTCCTTGGGTGCCTCCTGCGCGGTTTCTCCGCGAGGGCCGACGGGTGGTATCGGGAGGCGGGGAGGTTCGGCCAGTTGTCAGTGGTGAGCCTCCGGGGTCCGGGGACTCGCTACTGATAACCGACCCCCTCCTTCGCCGATCTCAGCTGCTCGTGCGCATCACCCCTTCCGAACGGGCGGCCTCAGGCCGCCGCCTCGTCGGTTACCGCCTCAGTCCCAGGCGGGCGATCAGCGTCCGGTACCGCTCGATGTCCTTGCGGCGGAGATATTCGAGCAGCCGGCGGCGGCGCCCGACCATCTGGAGCAGGCCCCGCCGGGAGTGATGGTCCTCCTTGTGGGTCTTCAAGTGCTCGGTCAGCTCGTTGATGCGTGTGGACAACACCGCGATCTGGACCTCGGCAGAGCCGGTGTCGTTCTCGGCACGCCGATACTCGGCGATGATCTTTGAGCGGGACTCCGTCGTCAATGCCATGACCAGGGAAAAGGCTACCAGACGCCGTCAGCGGGGCACCGGATGGCCGTCGGAACACGAACTGCTTCGCCTCGTTCGCGGGGCGCCGGAAGAGGACCCGTC
>WNGE01001907.1_pt1 | contig 31750 bp, 29 predicted proteins | sample 5400651 | NCBI WGS metagenome assembly WNGE01 (sample SAMN13153370, study PRJNA577476) | soil metagenome | isolation source: 60 cm soil or saprolite under grassland replicate 2 | place: USA:California | collected 2016-06-15
TCGCTGAGATACGTGCCCGTATCCGCCACGTGCTGCAGGAAGCCCGGGGCCACCATGGCCTCCATCACCGCGCAGCCCACGGCGGTCATGAGCGGGCTGCCATTGAAGGTGCCCCCCTGTTCGCCGTGCTCGAAGACCGAGACGGCTTCCCTGGCGCAGAGGGCGGCCAGGGGCACGCCGCCTCCCAGACCCTTGCCCAGGGTCATGATGTCCGGTGCCTCGTCGGCGCTCCGCGCGAAATGCTCGTAGGCGAAGAGCTTGCCCGTACGGCCCATGCCGGTCTGGATCTCGTCGGCGATGAGCAGGCAGTTGCGCCGCGTGGTGAGGGCCCGGAGCTCGCGCAGGAACTCGACGCTGGCCGGGAGCACGCCCGCCTCGCCCTGCACGGGCTCGAGCATCACCGCCGCGGTCTTGTCCGTGATGAGGGCCTCCACGGAAGCGATGTCGTTCAGCGTCGCCTTCGGAAAGCCGTCCACCTGCGGGGCGAACATGGTGTCCCAGCCCGGCTTGCCGCTTGCGGACATGGTGGCGAGGGTACGCCCGTGAAAGGCGTGGTCGAAGGTGATGATCTCGAAGGCGCCGCCCTTCACGCGCCGCCCCCATTTGCGCGCCAGCTTGATGGCGCCTTCATTGGCCTCCGCCCCCGAATTGGTGAAGAAGACGCGCGGGAAGCTCGAGTGCTTGGCGAGGAGTCCGGCCAAGCGCAGGGACGGCTCGTTGTAGAAGGCCGGGCTGGGCGTGATCAGCTCGCGAGCCTGCGCGGCGAGCGCCTCCGTCACCACGCGGGGGCAATGGCCCAGGCACGTCACGGCCCAGCCCTGGACGAAGTCGAGATAACGCTTGCCACGATGGTCGACGAGCCACGAGCCCCGGCCCTTGACGAACACGATCTCGGGCCGCTCCGTGATGTCCATCAAGTTGCCGAAAGCGAACTCCTGCTCAGCCACGGTAGGGATCACGGTCGACCACCTCCATCAGGCGCTCCGGATGTGCGGCGGCGCCGAATCCAAACTGCCGGTAAAGGCCATGCGCGTCGCGAGTGAAGAGAGTCCATCGACGCAGTCCTTGAAGCTCCGGGTGGGACATGATGGCGGCCATCAGGCTCTTGCCCACTCCGCTGCCCCGGTGCGACTCGAGGGCGAACACGTCGCAGATGTACGCGAAGGTGGCGTGGTCGCTGACGACGCGGGCGAAGCCGATCTGTCGGCCCTCGTCGAAGGCCCCGAAGCAGAGCGAGTGCTCCATGGACCGGGCCACCGTCTCCCGCGGAATCCCCCGCGCCCAGTAGGACGTGGTCAGGAAGCCATGAATCACGTCGAGGTCGAGCCGCGAGCGGTCCGTGGTGACGACGATGTCCCCCACGCTCGTCTTCTTCATCCTCCTCCTCCTCCTCCCCCCGCCCGCTGCTCGAGCGACGCGGTCAGGCGGCGGGCGAGGGCGCGCGCCGCCCGTTCGCTCGGGGTGGCCACGAAGATGGTGTCGTCGCCTGCGATCGTCCCCACCACCCCCGCCAGCTCCGCCTCGTCGAGAGCGCGCGCCACGGGGTGGGCGGCCGCGGGCGGTGTCTTGACCACCACCAGCGAGCCCGCGGGCACCACGGAGAGGGCGAAGCCGCGCAGGGCGCGCCGGAGCTTTTCCTCACGCATGGCCGCCGGCGCGAACTGCATCACCGCGGCCTGCGGCGCGAGGTAGCCCATGGGAGTTTTCGCGAGACCCAGCTCGCGGAGGTCCCGCGACAGCGTGGGCTGTGCCACCACGATGCCACGTTTCCTGAGGAGCTGCTGGAGCTCCCCCTGGGAGCGCACCGTCCCCGAGCGGACGAGATCGACGATGGCCTCTTGACGTCGCAACGAGCTCCCCGCTCGATATTCATTCATGAGTAGGCATTATTATTCATCAGGGAGTCCTTGTCAAGCCCCTTTCTCCGGTGCTAGGGTGGCCGCCCATGAGCCCTTCATCGATCAGCCCCTTGTCGCCCCGCGAGACCCTGTCCTTCGTCCAGCGCCGATGGGCGGAGGACGTCCTTCCCACCCTCATCCGTTACATCGAGATCCCGGCCAAGTCGCCGGCCTTCGACCGCGAGTGGGCGGCCCACGGCCACCTCGATCGCGCCGTCGCCCTCATCGAAGAGTGGAGCCGCCGCCGGCCCATCGAAAGCCTCACCGTGGAGACAGTGCGGCTCCCCGGAAGGACACCCGTCATTCTCATGGAAGTGCCGGGCACGTCGCGGGAGACCATCCTCCTCTACGGACACTGCGACAAGCAGCCGGAGATGACGGGCTGGGCGGAAGGACTGGGCCCGTGGATTCCCGTGCGCAGGGGCGATCGCCTCTATGGCCGCGGAGCCCAGGATGACGGATACGCCGCTTTCTGCGCCCTCACCGCCATCGAAGCGGTGCAGGAGGCGGGCGCTCCCCATGCTCGGCTCGTGGTGCTCATCGAGGCGAGCGAAGAGAGCGGCAGCCCGGATCTGCCGGCCTACATGGAGGCCTTCGCCGCCCGCATCGGCGAGCCCGACCTCGTCATCTGCCTCGACTCAGGTTGCGGCAACTACGAACAGCTGTGGGGCACCACCTCGCTCCGCGGCGTCATCAACGGCGTGCTCACCGTGGAGGTCCTGAGCGAGGGCGTGCACTCGGGCGCGGCCAGTGGCATCGTGCCGTCGAGTTTCCGCATCGCGCGCCAGCTTCTCTCGCGCATCGAAGACGAGGGCACCGGCGTGCTCGTGCGCGACTTCCACGTCGAGCTGCCGCCCGCCCGTGCTGCCGAGGCGCGGGCGGTGGCCAAAGTGCTGACGGCGGAGCGCTTCCCCGTGGTGGACGGCATGAGCTACGCGCAGGACGATCCCGTCTCGCTACTCCTCGCCAATACCTGGGAGCCCGCGCTATCCATCACGGGCGCCGCCGGCCTGCCCACTCCCGAGGATGGCGGCAATGTGCTCCGCCCCTTCACCTCGCTCAAGCTCTCCCTCCGCATTCCGCCCACCCTCGATGCGGCTCGGGCCAACCGCAGGCTGAAGGAGCTGCTCGAGGCCGACCCGCCCTACCGCGCGCGGGTGCGTTACGAGAGCTCCAATCCCTCGCCCGGCTGGGACGCCCCGGCCACCCAGCCGTGGCTCGTCGATGCGGTGCAGTCCGCCTCCGAGCGTCATTTCGGCAAACCCGCCATGTTCAAAGGACTGGGCGGCTCGATTCCCTTCATGGCCATGCTGGGCGACCGATTCCCCAAGGCGCAGTTCTTCATCACGGGCACGGGCGGGCCCGGATCGAATGCCCATGGTCCCAACGAGTTTCTGCACGTGCCGTACGCGGAGCGCCTGACCAGCTGTGTGGCCGACGTGATCGCCGCGCACTACCTGGCGCGGCGGCCCTGAGGCTAGGCGGTGGCCAGGCCCGCGAGGGCGCGAACTCGCGGCTTCACCACGAGCCAGGCGCGCCCGAGGTAGACGCAGAGGATGATGAGGGCGATGTTTGCCGCCCAGTAAAGAATCCAGTTGTTGAAGCGCCACCCCAGCGTCCGGTGGATCAGGGTTTCCTCGATGATTTGGTGGATGAAGTAGAGAGGTAGCGCCGTCTGTCCCAGCGTGACCAGCCACGGAATCTCCCAGCCCCGCGCCTGCATCAGCCAGTAGGAGAAGGCGAGTGTCCACGTCACCCCCCAGATGATGAGGAAGGTCGTCACGCCGCGCGGCGTCCAGTAGTGGTTCAGGCCGAGGTCACGCGCGAAGCCGAAGCGGGGCGTGGTGGGAATCCACCGCTCCCAGAGGGCGTAGGCGGCGAGGAAGAGCAGACCGACGAAGGCCGCCCGCTCGAAATAGCGCGTCTCCTCGCGCGAGCCGCGCGCGCGGGCTTCGAGCCACACCCAGCTCTGCACGAGCCCGAGGAGAGCGGCGGCGACCCACGGCCAGGGCGGGAAGTCGCCGAAGAGCATCACACCCAGCCTCGAATGCGCGGCGCACCAGTGCACGAGCGCAGGGTGCAGCCATGTGAACGAGAGGTACAGGAGCACGGCCAGAGCCGTCAACGTCCAGCGCATGAAACGTCGGCGCAGCGCGGGCACGAGCGGGCCGAGGAGGATAACGCTGAGCCCTATGGTCTGGAGCACGCCGCCATGCCACACCCGCTCTTCGGGCGGCACGGGCCCGCGCGGCAGCATGATCACGTTCAGGAGATAGCCGGCGGCGATGATGCCGATGCCGCGGCGAAAGTACTTGGCGAGCTCGTCGACGAAGCGGCCGGCGTGCCGGTGGCGGTGGAAGGAGATGGGCAGGCAGAAGCCAACGAGGAAGAGGAAGATCCCGGCAGGGAGAATGAGGCTGCCGTAGACCAGGTGGTAGCGCGCCCACCCCATGCCGACGTCCATCCAGTCGCGCGAGGTGTGATTGACGACCATCAGGATGAGGGCGATGCCGCGCATCCCGTCGATGAATTGGAGCCGGCCCGCTCCCGGAGGGCCTTCGGTGGCTCTGCTGGAATTCACGGCCTGCCCCGGCCCTCTACTGCACCTTGCCTCGGTCTTCGACCAGGCTATACGCCCACACCGTCACGCGGTAGTGGTCGGCGACGGCCATCCGGCTGATCTCGTAGTACGTGCTGTTGAAGCCGGGAACGCCACCGGGCACGCGCTCCACCCGCTGGCTCACCACGTTCTCCGAGGAGTCGAGGGCCTGGCCGAGGAGCAGGAAGGGCTCCGCGTACTGCCCATAGCGGCTGGTCACTCTTCCGAAGATCAGCCGGGAGCCGTCCTTGGCCGGCGTCACTTTCCACTCGACGGAGAACTTGGACTCCCAGCCCGGCATCAGCGTGGTGAAGGATGCGGAGGGCGAGAACTGATCGCCCCCCGTCGCGCAGGCCGTGATGACGAGGGCTATCAATCCGCATCTGGCGAGGGCGGCGATCGATCGCGACACCAGTCTCACGGCGCCTCTCCTGCCCGCGGCTACTGCGAGCGGCCGCGGCCCGCGACGTCCCAGATCGCTTCCACCTTCTGCCCCCGCATCGCGTAGATGCGGTCGTACAGATTGATGGTCGGGTCGCAGTGCGGCGGGAAGAACTCGATGAGCTGGCCGAGCGCGGGCAGTCGCCCGTCCTCGGTCACCATGAGACGGCCGTGCTCGTCGCCCGCCCACGAATAGGCCACGCCGGGATACTCCACCGCCTCGGGAACGAAGGGCTTGTCCGTGGAAAAGGCCTTGAGGCCGCCGTCGACCATGGCCATCTCGCGGCTCGGCACGCTGATGACCGTGGTCAGCACGGTCAGGGCCATCTCGAAATCGTCGTAGTCGCCCCCGCCCTTGCCGCCGATGCGCCGGTAGTCGAGGTCCATCACGCAGTACGATCCGCTCTGGAGCTCGGTCAGGCCCTTGAGATCAGAGTCGATATTGAAGGTGCCGGACGACCCGCCGCTCACGATCTCCACGGGTAGCCCGTTCTTCTCGAAGAGGTCGCGCGTCTTCATGAGCTTGTTCATCCAGCGATGCGAGGTCTTGCGCCGGTTGGCATAGCCCGGTACGTGGGCGCAGTGCCCCGCATAGCCCTGGAGGCCGCGCAGGTTGAGCGCGCTCTCCAGCGTCACCATGCGTCCGACATGGACGGCGGCCTCTCCCGGTTGCGTGCCCGTCCGCCGCCCGCCCACGTCCACGTCCACGAGGACATTCAGCACCTTCCCCGCGGCCGCCATGGCCTGGCCGAGCTCGCGCACATTGTCCGGATTGTCCACGACCACGAGCGTCTCCGCCGCCTGCTCGAGAACGCCCATCAGCCTGCCGATCTTCTCCGGCCCCACCACCTCGGTGGTGATGAGGATGTTGCGGATGCCCGCCGCCGCCATCACCTCGGCCTCGCCAACCTTGGCGCAGCAGATGCCCACCGCGCCCGCGGCGATCTGGCGGCGCGCAATCTCCGGGCACTTGTGGGTCTTGGAATGCGGCCGGAGCTTCTTCCCCGCCGCCTTCACGTGCGCGGCCATCTTGGCGATGTTGCGCTCAAAGCGGTCCAGGTCGAGAAGAAGGGCGGGGGTGGGGATCTCGTTCCGGGTCATGGCGTGGCCGAGCATACCACGGCTCCTTGCATCAGGGATTTGCGGGTGCCGGATGCGAAACTCCGTGTGGAGGCCGCCTTACTCGGTCGTGCCCGTGAGATCGATGACCCTGCCGTCTCGGAGCACGTTCATCTTGAACGGGGTGCCCAGCGGCGCGCTGGCCAACCTGGTTCGGATCTTCTCGATGTTGTCCTCAGACACAACGGGAATGCCATCGACCGAGAGGATGATGTCGCCGCCCACGGCGATCTCCTGTCCGCCGATGGTGACGACCCCGTCACTCCCCAGCAGGCCCATGTTCCACGCCGTCGAGCCTTGGGCGACCGTCTTGACGAGGAACCCGGCGGGCGCAGGGACGTTGAAGATGGTCGCGAGGCGGCCAGTGAGTATCATGCCCTGGAGGGCGCTCCAGAACGTCTTCCCTTCGACCAGCAGCTTCTGCGCGCTGTTGATCGTCACGACAAAGCCCAGGCCGTCGCTCCCCCCGGACTTCGAGATGTTGTGGCTGACGATGCCGATGACCTCGCCCGCCATGTTGAACATGGGCCCGCCCGAGTTGCCCGTGTTGATGGTGGCCGTGGTCTGGAAGAATTCCGCCAGGGGCATGGCAGGGAAGATTGTGTTGGCCGGCCAGCGTGCGCTGATCCAGCCCACGCTCATCGAATAAGCGAGCCCGTAGGGAGCGCCGACGATCATGACCTGTTGGCCGACCCGTACCGTGTTGGAGTCACCGATCCGCGCCACCCGCATGGCCGCTGTGACACGCTCAAGCTGCAGGATTGAGACATCGGCGGACGCGACGGACGAGATGATTTTCGCGCGCACGACCTCGCCGGCGATGCCCTCGACGGTAATCTCGTCCATGCCGTTGACGACGTGTGCGGCCGTCATCACCCTGCCGCTCGCGGAGATCAGGACACCGGAGCCCGTCTCGTTGAAGCGGGTGATGCCCCCGGTGCCGACGTCGCGCCCCTTGGCCCGCACGACGACGACGGTTGGGCTGATCTCGCGAAAGATGTCGTCCAGCTGTTTCTGGGCCTGGGCCGCCGGGGCGAAGGCCGGGAGCACGGCCACCGCGACTATCACTGCGAGGAGTTTCTTCATGGGCACCTCTACGTGGACCCGGAGCTCGAGAGCTGCAGCGCGCCGTCCGCTTCATCCGCTGGTGCCTTGCGGAGTGTAGCAGAGCGCGAGATGCCCTTCTAGGCAGGGCGGGCAGGCCGGGGGGTAAGGGGCCGGACGTCGCGGTCGTGAGAGCCGGGCGAGAATGATCGCCGGGAGCGCGCAAGAGCCGGAGAACACAGCGTCAGCGCAAGACGGACTTCGGGCCGTCACTCACGCGATGACGTGACGATAGGTCTGGCGTTTCGCGAGCGCCATAGCCGGATTGCTCCCGCACCACGGCTTCTTGTATCATCGCCGCCATGACCATCCCTGCCCTCGTGCATCCCGGTGAAGTGGATTGGTCCGGGGAAAACCCCGGCATGTATCTGAAGGAGACGCCCGACGGTCCCTTCGTGACTCTCGTCTCGTTTTTTCGCGTGGTGGCCTCGCCCTACGGGCGTGGGCACGCGCTTGTTCTCCTCGAGGCTCCGCTCCTTCACCGGAGCCTGCCCGAGGCCCTCAATGTCTGTGTCACGGACAATGACGCCCTCGCCCGCTATCTCGTGAGCAACTTCGCCGCGTACTTCGGCGCCTTCAAAGACGCGGAGGCGCTCCAGTACATGGACTATGTCCCCCTCGAGGGCGTGGCCGCCTCCGGCGACACGCGCTCTGCCTACATGGAGTGGATCAAGGGGCCGGGAGTGGAGGTGACGCTGTCCTGGGAGGATCTAGGCGAGCCCTTCATGGTCAGTCTCCCGAAAGAGAAGTCGGCGACGGGGAAGCACACGCTCCACAGCCTCTTCGTGGACGCCCGCCGGGTGACGGCTACCGTCAACGGCCGTTCCCTCAAGGGCAAGCCCGTCCCGCGCGAGTTCGCGGGGCGCCAGAGCAGCACCGCCTTCCTCGCCTATTCCGAGACGTGGATCAAGGTCTAGGAAACCGACATGGCCACCGCCACTCCTCGGCTCATGGGCGCGGAAGTCAAGCGCAAGGAAGATCCGCGGCTCGTGACCGGCACGTCGACCTACGTCGGCGACATCAACATCGCGGGGCTGCACTATGTCACGTTCGTGCGGAGTCCTCACGCCCACGCCAACGTGGGCTCGATCGACATCTCGGTGGCCGCCAAGCGGCCCGGCGTATTCAAGGTGGTGACGGGCGAGGATCTGCGCGCGCACTGCCAGCCCATTCCGCTCGGGGGGCCCAGCGCCGAAGGCGGGGGCGGAGCGGCCACGAGCGTCGGCCGACGGCACTATCCGCTGTCGATCGGCCGTGTGCGCTATGTGGGTGAGCCGGTGGCGGCGGTGATCGCGACTTCCGAGTCGGCGGCCGTCGATGGGGCGGCCGACGTCGTGGTCGCCTGGGAGCCGCTGCCCGCGGTGGCCGATCAGCTCGCGGCCATGGAGGCCGGCGCGCCCCAGCTCTTCGACGATGCGCCGAAGAACATCGAGCACGAGACGCCGATCAAAGTCGGCGAGCCCGACGTCGCCTTCGCCAAGGCACCCAAGGTGGTCAAGCAGCGCATGGTGAGCCAGCGGCTCTGCGGCGTGCCCATGGAGCCGCGGGCCGCTCTCGCCATGCCTGATCCCGCCTCCGGTGGCCTCACCCTCTGGTCGACCACCCAGGCGCCGCACGTGCTGCGCAACGACATCGCCACCTGCCTCGGGCTCGAGCAGAACCTGGTGCGCGTGATCGCGCCGGAGGTGGGCGGAGGCTTCGGCGTGAAGTTCGGCATCTACGCCGAGGACGCGACTCTCGCCGCGGTGGCCAGGCTCTTCCGCGTGCCCGTGCGCTGGACGGAGACGCGCGTCGAGCACATGACCGCGACCACCCACGGGCGCGCCCAGGTCACGGATCTCGAGGCCGCGGTGGAGGCCGATGGCACCATCACCGCGCTTCGGATGCACGTCATCGCCGACGTCGGGGCCTATCCGATCTTCACCTTCATCCCGGACCTCACCCTGCTCATGGGGGTGGGGGTGTACAAGGTGACGAACGTCGATCTCAAGTCGACGTGCGTGTTCACCAACTCCACGCCGGTGGCGGCCTACCGTGGGGCGGGGCGGCCGGAGGCGGCCTACTATCTCGAGCGGCTGATCGACGTGGTCGCCGCCGAGCTGGGCAAGCCGCCGGAGGAGATCCGCCGGAAGAACTTCATTCAGCCCGCCGCGTTTCCCTACACCACCCCCACCGGCCAGAAGTACGACAGCGGAGAATACGACCGCGCCCTCGGGAAAGCCCTGGAGATCGCCGGCTATCAGAAGCTCCGTGCCGAGCAGGCGGACCGGGTGAAGAGCGGCCATCCGAAGCTCCTCGGCATCGGCATGGCGGTCTACGTCGAGATGTGCGGCTTCGGTCCCTTCGAGAGCGCCGTGGTGCGCGTGGAGCCCGGAGGCACGGTGACCGCGTTCACGGGCACCTCGTCGCACGGACAGGGGCACGAAACGACCTTCGCGCAGATCATCGCCGATCATGTAGGTGTCGACTTCGACAAGGTCGTGATCCGTCACGGCGACACCCTGAACACGCCCATGGGCAATGGCACGGGGGGCAGCCGCAGCCTCGCCGTGGGCGGCTCCGCCATCATGGGCGCCGCCGTCAAAGTGCAGGAGAAGGCGCGCCGCATCGCCGCTCACCTGCTCGAGGCCGCCGCGGACGACGTGGTCTTCGAAGGTGGACGCTACCAGGTCAAGGGCGTGCCCGCCAAAGCCCTCACCCTCGAGCAGATCGCGCCCAAGGCCTATGCGGATGGTCTGCCCGACGGCATCGAGTCCGGCCTCGAGGCGACCGATTTCTTCCGCCCGCCGCAGCTCGTCTATCCATTCGGCGCCCACGTCGCGGTGGTCGAGGTCGATCGCGACACCGGCCATGTGAGCGTTCGCGACTTCATCTCCGTGGACGACTGCGGCGTGCGCATCAGCCCGCTCCTCGTGGCGGGGCAGGTGCACGGCGGCCTCGCGCAGGGTATCGCCCAGGCCCTCGTCGAGGAGATCGTCTACGGCGCCGACGGCCAGCTCATCACCGGCTCGCTCATGGACTACGCGGTGCCCCATGCGGAGGATCTGCCGCTCTTCACCACCGACCAGACGGTCACCCCCACGCCCTTCAACCCCATGGGCGCCAAGGGTATCGGCGAAGCCGCCACCATCGGCTCGACGCCCGCCACCGTGAACGCCGTGGTGGACGCCCTCAAACACCTGGGCGTGCGTCACCTCGACATGCCCCTCCGCGCCGAGCGCGTGTGGCGCGCCCTCAACCAGGGAGAGGCCTAGCTCCTCCCTCGTGCGCCCCGCGCGGGCCCTGCCTCGCGCCCGAACGCCCTGCGCAGCTCGCTCTTGGCGCGCTCGAGCACGCGCTTCTGAGACGAGCTCAATCCCTTGCCCGCGCGGTTGATGTAGAAGTTGAGCATCGACATCGCAGACGGATAGGCGGGCGCCTTCCGGCGCTTGCTGCGAAGGGCGGAACGCTTGAGCGAGGCCGCCACCGCCACGGGACTGCGAAGCTCGAAGACCTTGGCTTCGAGGTCCAGGGCATTGCTCGTGCGCGTGACATGCTGCGACCACTTTCTTCCGCGCCTTCCCGCCGCTCGCGGCCTCGTGCGCTTCTTCATCTGGGATCCTCCCCGCGGGGCACGCCCCAGCCGTGGACACCGATGAGCGGAACGAACCTCACGCCTCCCAGATCCTCCTGCTCATACTCGTTCTCACCGGTGCGCCTCACACGTACCAGCTCCTGCTCCGGGGGCGTAGCCCCCACCGGGATTACCAGCCGCCCGCCGATGACGAGCTGGGCGCGGAGCGCCTCGGGCACCGACGGCCCGCCGGCCGAGACGACAATCGCGTCATAGGGGGCGTGCTCCGGACAGCCGAGCGTTCCATCGCCCTGGAAGATGTGAACGTTGTCGTAGCCAAGATCCTTCATTCGGCGGCGCGCCAACTCGGCCAGCACGGCATGCCGCTCGATGGCATAGACTTCCGCGGCCATACAGGAGAGCACGGCCGCGGCATAGCCGGAGCCGGCGCCGATCTCGAGCACACGGTCTCGGGGACTGAGCTCGAGCGCGGCCGCCATCAGCGCCACCACGTAGGGCTGGGAGATCGTTTGCCCCTCTTCGATACCCAGGGGCGTGTCCTCGTAGGCGGACTCGACCGCGGCTTCCGGAACGAACATCTCCCGTGGTACGGCTCGCATGGCATCGAGCACGGCCTGGTTCTTCACACCCCGCGCTGCGATCTGCTTCTCGACCATGCGCCGTCGCCTGTCGGCGAATCTCTCCACGTCGCCTCCCACCGTTTCCCGGGAAGCCGGCCTCGCTCACCCAGACAGGATCAGCGAGCCCGGCGCCGCCGCCCCGTCCCTCGATGCGCCCGTGTGGCGGCGGCCCGCCGCGCAGCCTGCGACCGGGCGGCCTTCGGCCGCCTCGCCGCCGCTCCTCGGGCCTGACGAGAAAGTGCTTCTCTCGAACCCGCGCTCCGGCCCTCCTTGGTCAGGGCCCGGAGCGTCGCCCGCGATCGCGTGGTGGAGGGCCGGCGTGATCGGCTCCGGCTCCGCTGCGTGTCGCGCTTTGCCTGCCGCCGCGTTTCCGCCGAGGTCGTCTTCCCGCGCGGCGGGCGGAGCTTGACTCCGGCACGTCTGGCTTTGGACAGGCCAATGGCAATTGCCTGCTTGGTGGAGCGGGCGCCGTGCTTCCCCTCGCGGACGTGATCGATCTCTTCTCGAACGAACTCACTCGCCTGAGTGCTCGCTGATTTCCCTTGCTCCTTGTCGCGACGCGCGCGCTCGAGGGTCCTCTTCTCAGGCATGGTGACCTCCCTTTCAGAGACGGCGTTGACTCCTCAGGAAGACATTTCAGCAAGAGACGTGCCGCCGCATTTCTCGGACGTGGGTGGCAATCTTCAGGAGCACGGCGTGAGACTACCCGGTCGAAATGTCAGAGGTGCGTAGAACGAACCGCCCTGAACCGCCCGGCCCGATCGTGCGGAAGGGCCAGGTTCTGCTTCGATCAGATGCTGCGCCCGGCGCGCGTCGCCTACGAGGGCGGGGTTCCCGGCGCCTCTTTGATCGACACGCGCCAGTGGATGCGGTCTTCCTCGGGCGGGTAGTCCCCCGCCGCCTTGTGGTACGAGCAGCGGTTGTCCCAGATGACGATGTCGCCTTTGCGCCAGCGGTGGCGGTATTCGCCCTCGGGCTGAATCATGCGCCCGGTGAGCTCATCGATCAGCGCGTCGCTCTCCGCCTCCTCCAGGCCCTCGATGCGGAGGATCTTGCCCGGATCGAAGTACAGTCCCTTGCGCCCGGTTTCGGGATGGGTGCGGATGATGGGATGGAAGACGGGGGTCCAGTCGCGGTCCTCCTCGTTAAGGAGGGCCGTCGCTTTCCGGCGGCCGCCATAGGTGAAGGCGCCCTTCCGCCCTTCGAGCCGCGTCCTGATGCGCGGCGGCAGGGCCTCGTATGCCGCGTACATGCTGGCGAAGAACGTGTCGCCGCCCCGACTCGGCACCGCCACGGCATAGAGCTGGGTCGCCTTGAACGGCTCCTCGTCGTACGCGCCGTCCGTGTGCCATCCCTCCGCGCCCCGCCGGTAGATCGCCATGTCGAGCTGGCCGTCCGCCCCGAACTTGTTGACGCCCAGCACAGTGATCTCGGGATGCTCCGGGTGGCGTGTGGACTTCGAGGGGTGCGGGACGACCCGACCGAAGCGGCGGCTGTAGCGCAGGAAGTCCTCGATCTCGAGCTCCTGCTCCGGCACCACGACGACATTGTGGGCGAGCCAGGCGCGATAGATCGTGTCGAACCCGCCGGCGTCGAGCGTCCTGACGTCGACCCCGCGGATCTCCGCGCCGATTTGTGGCCCCATTCTTCGGACCTCAATCGAATTCGACACGGCCACATCCTAGCCCCGGTGGCTCGCGAGGTCAAAGGCCGGAGGTCGTGGGCAGGTCAGCGAGGCAGGCGAAAGCGCCGAATCACGTTTGCGCAAGATGCGCGACACATTGTTGTCGTAGCGGTTGCGCGACAGGCTGCCAAGGTCGTGTCCGGGCTGCCCTCACGTGCCGAGGCTTACGTCGTCGGGCAGCTCGTTGCGGTCGTCGGGCCGGCGGGGGAAGTGGCGGCCCAGCGTCCCTCCCACCTCCACCACGGCGTGAATGAGCCCCTCGCGCGAGCGCTGCGCGCGCATGCGCTCCCTGACCGCATCGACCAGCTCCCGCCAGTACCTCTCGCCCACACGCTCGTGGATGCCGGCATCGCCGATCAGCGCGAGCTTGTGATCCTGCACCGAGATGTAGATCAGGACGCCGTTGCGCTCGGCCGTCCGGTGCATGCCGAGCCTCTCGAAAACCTTGATGGCTCGCCGCAGGGGGTCTTCGTCACACGTGTGGTCGAGATGCACGCGGACCTCGGCCGATGTTTGCGCCTCCGCCTGCCTCACCGCGGTGGCAAGGGATTCGAGGTCGGCTTCCGAGAGAAATTCCGTCACCCATTTCGGATGTCGAGCCATCACCAGTCTCCGCTCGCGCCGCCGCCGCCGAATCCACCACCGCCGCCGCCGAAGTCTCCCCCGCCGCCCCCGCCACCACCGCTGCCCCCGCTCCACCCGCCGCCGGGAAAGATGATAGGCCCACCCCAACCCCGCGAGCCACCCGTCCATCCCTGCCGCCTCACATGCGAATTGCGCAGCCCGGAGACGACAATGGAGAAGATACCTATCACGACGATGAGGAGGAGGGCGATGGGGAAAAGACCTCCGCCGCGCGCTCGGCCCGTCTGCCCCTGGGGGGCGGCCTTGTAGGTCCCCGCGATGACCTGCTCGATGGCCTCGAGGCCGGCCGCGATACCATCGCCGATCTTGCCCTCACGGAATCGCGGCGCCACGACCTGGCGGAGAATCTGGCTCGAGAGGGCGTCCGTCAGCTTGGACTCGAGACCGTAGCCGACCTCGAGGCGCATCTTCCGGTCGTCGACGAACACGAGAAAGATGACGCCGTTGTCGAGACCCTTCTGGCCGATGCGCCAGGCCTGGGCGAGGCGGATCGAGTAGTCTTCGAGGCTCTCGCCGTCGAGGGAGCGGAAGATGGCGACGACGATCTGGTTGCTGCTCTCACGCTCCCAGGATCGGAGCTTCTCCTCGAGCCGCTCGCGCTCGGCGGCGGGAAGCACGCCCGCGAAGTCATTGATGCGGTGGTCGGGCGGGGGCGGGATGGGTAGCGCCGCGGCCGCTGTGCCGGCGAGGGCGGCGAGGAGGAGAAGAGCGAGCAGCCGACGGCTCAGGCGCATGCGGCCGGCCTCGGGTCTTCCCCGGCCTTTCTAGAACTTCACTTTCGGGACGTTCTCGCTCCCCGGCGCCGACTCGAAGAAGGGCTTCTCCTTGAAGCCGCGCAGCCCGGCGATGAAACTGGCCGGGAACACGCGTACGCGGAGGTTGTAGTCGCGCACCGCCTCGTTGAAGCGCTGGCGCTCCACGGTGATGCGGTTCTCCGTTCCCTCGAGCTGGCTCTGCAGGGCGAGGAAATTCTGGTTGCTCTTGAGCTCCGGATAGCGCTCGACGGTGACGAGGAGGCGCGAGAGCGCCCCTCCGAGCTGATTCTGGGCATCCTGGAACTTCTTGAAGGCGGCCGGGTCGTTGAGAAGCTCCGGCGTCGCCTTGATACTGCCGGCGCTGGCCCGGGCCTGCGTCACTTCCTCGAGGACGGTGCGCTCCTGGGCCGCGAAGCCCTTGACCGTCTCCACCAGGTTGGGGATGAGGTCGGCGCGGCGCTGGTAGACGTTCTGGACCTGGGCCCACTTCTCGTTCACGGCCACGTCGGCCGTGACGATCTTGTTGTTGACCCCGACGCCCCATGCGAACGCGATCACCAGGATCAGGACGATGACACCGGCGACGATCAGCGCTGTTTTCATGGCCTGAGTATACCTCCCCCGCTATCAGCAGGAGCAGGGTGAAAAAACTGCCGGCCGCTCAAAATGCGAGGCGGCGCCCGACGGCCGCACGCGAGGCGTACTTTCTGTACGTTGAGCGTGCGGCCGAGGGCGCCCCAATGCCGTTGCTCAATGACGCAGATGGGCCTTTTTCAGCGGCCGGCTAGGCTAGAGATCGTTGCCGGAGTAGGACTGATTGAACGACTTGTTGCACAGCGGGAAGTCGGGAACGATGTTCTTCAGCAACGCATAGGACAGGGGCCGCCAGTTCAGGAACGACGGGTCCATGATCTTGACCCGGTAAAGGGCCCCGGCCGCGTCGGCCATGATCCAGTGGATGATCCCTCCCCGCCACCCCTCGACCATGCCCCACGCGGGCTCGAAGGCTGGGAGCCCGCCCAAGCGAGCGACGAGTGGCCCCGCGGGCATGCGCTCGACGGCCTGGCGGATCAGCCCCACCGATTCCCGCGCCTCCTCCACCCGCACGAGGGTGCGAGCCTTGACGTCCCCTGTATCGAGCACAGGGACGCGGAAGCTGAGGTCGCCGTAGGCGGCGAAGGGGTGATCACGCCTCACGTCGACGTCGATGCCCGACGCGCGGGCAACGTACCCCAGCACTCCGTGGTCCCGCGCCGTGCGCGTCGTCAGCCGCCCCGTCCCGTCAAGGCGATCCAGGACGAGCGTGTTGGTCAGGCTCAGCGCCACGATCTCCTCGAAGTCGCGGAGGGCCGCCCCGACCTCACCCGCCAGATCGAGGTCGGAAGGCAGGTCCCGACCGACGCCACCTGGGACGATGCCGCCACGCAAGAGCCGGTTGCCCGTGAGGCGCTTGTTGAGCCGGAGCAGGCGCTCGCGGATCCGGAAGCAATGGGAATGGGCGACCGCATAGCCGGTGTCGTTGGCGATCATGCCGAAGTCAGCCACGTGGTTGTAGAGCCGCTCCATCTCGAGGAGCACGACGCGGAGGTATCGCGCCCGGTCCGGCACCGCGGTCCGGGCCGCGGCCTCCAGGGCCTGGCAGAAGGCGAGCGCGTGGCCCACGGTGGTGTCGCCGGAAACGCGCTCGGCCAACTCCACGCCTTCCGCGGCCTGCCGACCCTCGAAAAGCTTCTCGGTACCCTTGTGGGTGAAGTACAGGCGCGACTTCATGTCGATGATCGTCTCGCCCACCACGCTGAAGCGAAAGTGTCCCGGCTCGATCACGCCGGCGTGCACCGGACCCACGGGGATCTCGTACACTCCCTCACCGCCCACCTCGGCGAAAGGGAAGGGGCGCCCGTCGTCGGTGAATTCGCGCGGCGCCGCGTCCTTCCGCAGGGGAAAGAAGTCCGCCGGCCAGAAAGCGTGGCGCACGAGCGGCCGGGGATCCGGGTGGCCCTCGGCGACGATGCCGAAGAGGTCGTAGATCTCCCGCTCGAACCGCGAGGCCGGATAGTGGAGCGTGGCCAGCGAGGGCACCACGGGCGTCCCGGCGGGCACGACGGCGGTGGCGTGGAGGAACCAATCCTTCTGCTCGGGTCCGAAGAGATAGTGGACCTCGAATGCCCCGCGATCCTCGCGCCGGTCGGTGGCGGCCATGAAGACCAGCTCGGCTCCAAACTCCGTGCGGAGGAGCACCGCCAAGGCGTGGACGGCGGGAGCATGGATCGAGCAGTGGAGCTCGTTGCTCCGGACCAGGCGCACGTCGGTCACACGGTCGGTGAGCGTCTCGGACAGCGCCCTCGTGAGTTGCGGCAAGTGCGTCATTGCCCAACGGTCTCCGCGATCCGCGCCAGCAGCGCCTGGACAGACGCGGGCAGGGTGAGCCCGAGGACGACGAGGGCCACCACGCAGAGGCCGAGCGGGACGAGCGGCCATGCGTTCCCTTCGCCCACCATCACGCCCTCAGCGGGCGCGCCGTACAGCATCCGGTTCAGGTGGCCGATCATCGAGACAAAGGCTACGGCGAGCAGGGCCAGGACGAGTCCCATCAGCCACGGGCGGCCCGCGGCGAAGCCCGCGCGGAAGAGCGCGAACTCGGAGATGAAGAGGCCGAAGGGTGGCAATCCGATGACCGCCAGCATGCCCGCCGCGAATAGCCCGCCTGTCCACGGCATTGCCTTGAGGAGGCCCGACACGCCGCTGATCTCGGTGGTACGGTACCGATGGAGCACCCGTCCGGCGAGAAAGAACATCGCCGACTTCGCCAGTGCGTGGTTGAGCAGATGAAGCATCGCGGCGAACATCCCGAGGGGTCCCAGGGCCAGCCCCACGCAGATCAACCCGGTGTGCTCGATGCTCGAGTACGCCAGCATGCGCTTGTAGTTGCGCTGGATCACCAGGCTGAACGAACCGATCCCCAGCGAGAGGAGTCCCATGGCGACGAACAGATCATCCGTGAACTTCGTCCCCACCGCCGCGTTCACCACGGCCTCCCATCGGATCACCGCGTACAACGCCACCGCGAGCAGCACGCCCGACATCATAGCGGACAATGGCGCCGGCGCCTCCGAATGGGCATCCGGCAGCCATGTGTGCATAGGCGCGAGGCCGGCCTTCGTGCCATATCCGATGAGGATGAAGACGAACGCGAGCTGGATGACCTCCGGGTGAAGGCGGGGCGCCGAGGCCATCAGCACGGTCCAGTTCAGCGCCGCCTCCCGGTGGCCGGCCATGTTGACGAAGTCGAAATACCCGAGTACCGTGCCCCCGAAGGCGAGGGCGATGCCAACGGAGCCGATCAGAATGTACTTCCACGAAGCCTCGACCGAGGCCTTCGTCACGTGCAGCGGAATGAGCAAGGCCGACGTGATGGTGGTCGCCTCGATCGCGATCCACATGAAGCCGACGTTGTTCGAAATCACCGCGAACAACATCATGAACGTGAACAGGTTGCCGAAGATGCGGAAACGCCGGGCCTGGGCATCGTCGTAGCCGTCGTCCCCCCCCATGCCCGGTCCGAGCCACGCCGCCAGCGCACCCACCACGCTCACGCAGAACGCGAGCAGCGTCGAAAGCGCGTCGGCCCGCAGAAGCTCCTGGGGCCCCGCGGTGAGCACGACGCCGGCCAGAATGTGGCGCCACAGCGCGACCGCCCCCCCCAGAGAGAGGAGGGACAGCAGGGCATTCGTCCATCCGACGAAGCGCCGGTAGGGCTTCACCGCTACGGCCAGCAGCGCCCCGAAGAGAGGCGGGCCAAGGAGCATCGCGAATGTGATCACGATTCCTCAGTGCCTGAGATTGCTGAGCTGTTCCACGTCGATGCTCTCGAAGGTTTCATGGATCTGGTAGATGAAGATCTGCATGACGAGGAACCCCATGAGGACGTCCAGGAACACGCCGAGCTCGACGATCAACGGGATCCCGTAGGTTCCCAAAACGGCGAGGAGGGCGAGTCCGTTTTCGAGCATGAGAAAGCCGATGACCTGGGTCAGCGCCTTCTTGCGACTGATGATGACGAAGAGACTCACGAGCACCAATCCCATCGCGAGCGGCATGCCCGCCCGTGTCGGCAATTGACTGAGCGCGACGAGCGGCCGCGTGATGGCGTAGCCGAAGAGCACGAGCAGGCCGGCGATCACCAGTGACGTTGCCGTATTCACGTACGGCTCCAGCTCTCGCTCGGCGGCGAACCGGCGCTCCATTTGCTTCAGGAGCCGCGGGATCACCACCCCTTTCAGGATGAACAGGGCGCCCGCGACCCAGTAGAGCTCGTGGTCGTCGCCGAAGTAGGCCACGATCACCGTCACCGCCGTGATCGCGCGGGACTGCCACGTGAAGGCGCTGATGTAGGCGGTAACGCCCCGCCGCCAGAGCAGGATGAGCCCGGTGATCAGGGCCAGGCTCGAACCCAGAACACAGAGCTGAGAGAAGACGCTGTCCATACGCTACCTCAGGAGGAACGACGAAGTGACCGCGAGCAGTGCCAGCACGAACGAAGCGCTCAGCAGCTCGGGCACCCGGAAGAGGCGGAGCTTCGCGATGCGGGTCTCGAGCACCGCGACCACCCCCGCGAGGACCACGAGCTTGGCGAGCAGGCTGGCCCCGGCCACGGCGAGCGTGGCCGGGGTCAGGGCCATGGACACGCCCCAGGGGACGAAGAGGTTGCCGAGCAGCGAGAAAAAGATCAGCAGTTTGACGGCAGCTGCCCACTCGATGAGGGCGAGGTAGCGGCCGGAGTACTCGAGGACCATCGCCTCGTGAATCATCGTCAGCTCGAGGTGGGTGGCCGGGTTGTCGATCGGGAGGCGCCCGGTCTCGGCAAGCGTCACGATGAAGAGCGCGCCGAACGCGAGCAGGTGGCCGGGGCTCAGGGCCGCCCCTGGATCGGTCATGGTGCGCGCCACGATCTGACCGAGGTTGGTCGAGCCCGCGCTGAGGGCGAGGGCGAAGATGGCGAGGGCGACGGTGGGCTCGGCGAGGGCAGCCACGGTCATCTCGCGGCTGGCTCCCATCCCCCCGAACGGCGAGCCTGGGTCGAGCCCCGCGAGCGAGAGGAAAAAAGTGCCGAGGAGAAGGAGGTAGACAACGACCAGCAGGTCGCCGACTCCGTCGAACGGGAGGGGCACCGCGAGGATCGGCACGAGGAACGTCACCGCGACCACGCTGGCGAAGACAATGAACGGCGTGGCCCGGAACAGCCACGACGCATTGTTCGAAATCACGACTTCCTTCTGGAACAGCTTGCGCAGCTCCCAGTACGGCTGGAAGACGGGCGCGCCGCGCCGGTTCTGCAGTCGCGCCTTCATCCAGCGGATCAGCCCGACCAAACCCGGGGCGAGCAGGAGGGCCAGCGCCGCCTGCGCCACTTCGAGCACGTACCCGATCATCTCCATCCCCTCGCGACCGTGAGCAGGACCAGCAGCGCGATCGTCATGTACATGAGGTAAAGGTGTACCGAACCCCCTTGGAGCCGGCGGACCCATGAGGCCACCGTGCCGAGGACGTGCAACAGCGGATCGTAGAGAATCCGCTCGAACAAGGGGTGGATCTCGCTCCGGTACTCGATCGACTGGACGAAGTACTTCGACGCGGGGTGGAAGTCGATGGACAGATCCTTGGACGGGCGATACAGCTCGGCGAAGACGCGCCTCAACGGCTCGGCGAACGCGGTCGCGGTGTACTCCATGCGAGCCGTCTGGCCGATGCGGCCGCAGCCCCACGTGTCCCCAACGCGCAGCCGCCGATCAGCCCCCGCGAGCCAGAACCCCAGCGGAACAAGCCCCACCAGGAGCACGAGCCCGAGCGCCAGAAGCGGCGGGGACATCTCCCCGACGGCGCCGGGGACGCGGAGCGGCAGCCCCAGGGTGAACCCCACTCCGGCGGACGTGAAACGCTCGAGGCCGGACAGTGCCGTCCCGAGCACCCGCACGACGGCGGAGGGCGCCAGCCCGAGCCCCGCGCACATCAGCACCAATGAGACCATGCCGACCTGCATGGACAGCGGGGCGTCGTGCGCGTGCTCGGCTTCCGGCGATCGCGGGATGGCAAGGAACGTGATCCCGAACGCCTTGACGAAGCAGGCCGCGGCAAGCCCGCTCGTGAGCGCGAGCATGGCCACCGCGATCGGCATGATCACCGCGACCTCGGGCTGAGGGATCGCCGACCCGCCCAGGAGAGCCTGGAACACCAGCCATTCCGAGGCGAACCCATTGAGCGGTGGCAGCGCCGAGATCGCGCACGCCCCCACGAGGAAGAAGAAGGCGGTGCGGGGCATTCGTTTGATCAGCCCACCCATCTCCTCCATGTTGCGTGTGCCGGTCGCGTGCAGCACCGACCCCGCGCCCAGGAACAGGAGTCCCTTGAAGCACGCGTGATTGATCGTGTGATACAAGCCGCCGACGACGCCCAGGGTGGCGAGCGTGGTCAGCCCATAGCTCTGGAACATCAGGCCGGCCCCGATCCCGATGAAGATGATGCCGATGTTCTCAACGGAGTGAAAGGCGAGCAGGCGCTTGAGATCATGCTCCATCAGGGCATAGAGCACCCCGAGCAGCGCCGAGACCGTGCCCAGGCCGAGGACGAGGCCGCCCCACCACGCGGGCCCGCCCCCGAGCAGGTCGATGGTGACGCGGAGGAAGCCATAAACGCCCATCTTGATCACGACCCCGGACATCAGCGCCGACACGTGGCTCGGGGCGACAGGATGCGCCATGGGCAGCCACACGTGCAGCGGCACGATACCTGCCTTGGCGCCGAACCCGAAGAGGGCCAGCACGAAGACCGCGTCGCGGACAGCGGGAGTCAGGGACGCCGATCGCATCGCCGCGAAGGAGGCCGTCAGCTCGCCCGCGGACAGGAGGAGGAACATGGCCACGAGGGCGGCGAAGCCAGCGTGCGTGACGGCGATGTACCAATGCCCGGCGCGGAGGGTCCCCGGCTGATCGTGTTCTGTGAGCACCATGAGGTAGGCCGACAAGGACATCGCTTCCCAGGCGATGAGGAAGGTCAGGGCGTTGTCGGCCATCACCTGGACGCTCAGGGACAGCAGCAGAACGTTCAGCATCGCGCCGAGCAGCCGCAGGCCGTAGCGCCCCTCGTAGGCCGCCGAGTAGCCGAAGCCGTAGACGGCGACCGCGGCCCCGACCACCCCGATGACAAGGAGGAAGAACGCGCTCAGGCCGTCGATGCGAAGCGCGATTCCGGTCAGGGGAAGGAACGCAGCGGTGAAGGTCGGCGCAAGTCCGGCGCCGAGACAGACGGCACCCAGCACCAGCCCGGCCAGGGCGCCCACGAGCGCGCACCCCGCGACGAGCCCGCGCCCGGCCACTCCCCGGACACCAAGCGCGGAGAGCGCCCCGATCGGGTAGGCGGCAAACATCACCCCGAGCAGGAAATGCTCGGAGGCCATCTCACGTCCCCCGCACGAGGAGCATCGCGAGGAGCCCCAGCAGCGCGATGACGAGATAAGTCAGGTACGCGTGCGCGGAGCCCGACTGGACCGCGCGGGCGCGGATCGCCCACAGATTCACCCACGCGATCAGCGGGGTGTAGAGATAGCGCTCGAACCATGGCACGATCGCGCTCCGGTATTCGATGGACTGGACGAAGTACCGGGACTCCGGATGGAAGTCGATGGAGAGATCCTGGGTCGGACGGTACAACTCGGCGAACACGCGGCGCAGAGGCTCGGCGAATGCGGTCGACGTGTACTCCATCCGCGCGGTTTGGACCCCACGGCCGCATCCCCACGTCTCATTCACGCGAAGCCCCCCGCGCGCCCCGAACAATCGTGTCCCCAGCCACACTCCGACGATGGCGACGATCAGCCCCAGAGCCACCAGCGGCGGCGACATCTGCGCGAACCCCCCGGGTGTGGAGACCGAGAGGCCGCCACCCAACCGTGGGGCCGTCGCCGGAAGGCCCGCGTGGCCCGCGAGGACGGCGCCCAGCACGGACAGGATCGGGACGGCCGCCAGGCCGAGACCCACGCACGCCACCGCCAGGATTCCCATGCCGACCCGCATCGACAGGGGCGCCTCGTGGGCGCGCTCGGCGGCGTGCGAGCGCGGAATGGCGAGGAAGGTGATCCCGAAAGCCTTCACGAAGCCCGCGGCGGCGAGACCTCCGGTGAGGGCAAGGATCCCGACCGCCAGTGTCATGAGCGGCGGCACCAGGGGGGCCGAGCTGCCGATCCCGGGCAGGAGCGATTGGAAGAGGAGCCACTCGCTGACGAAGCCGTTCAGCGGGGGCAATCCGGCGATGGCCAAGGAGCCCGTCAAGAAGCAGAGGGCGGTCCATGGCAGCCCACGGATCAAGCCGCCCAGCAGGTTCATATCGCGGGTATGGGTAGCGTGGAGGACGGACCCGGCCCCGAGGAACAGCAGCCCCTTGAACGCGGCGTGGTTCAGCGCGTGGTAGAGGCCGGCCCCCACGGCGAGCACCGCCGCGGGAGCCGCCCCCAGGCTCAAGAACAGGAAGCCGGCGCCGACGCCAATGAAGATAAGGCCGATGTTCTCGACGCTCGAGTAGGCGAGCAGCCGTTTGAGATCGTTTTCCATGAGGGCGTAGAGAACCCCGAGCAAGGCCGACAGCGCGCCGAGGCCGATCAGCAGCGCCCCCCACCAGGCCGGCCCGCCGCCCAGGAGATCCAGGCCGACGCGGAGAAGCCCGTACACGCCCATCTTGATCATCACCCCCGACATCAGCGCGGAGACGTGGCTCGGCGCGGCGGGATGAGCGCGCGGAAGCCACACGTGAAGCGGCATGATTCCCGCCTTGGAGCCGAACCCGAGGAGGGCGAGGAGGAACACGGAATTGCGCGTGGCCGGCGAGAGCGCGGCCGCCGCCGCGCGCAGGTCGCCGAAGGCGGTCGTGGCCGCACCCGTCACGAGGAGCAGGAGGGCGGCGAGAACGAGCGCCAGTCCGCCATGCGTCATGGCGAGGTACCAGTTCCCCGCGAGAACCGTGTCCGGTTCGCCCGTCTCGGTCATGACGAGGAAATATGACGTGAGGGACATGCCTTCCCACATCAGGAGGAAGGTCAGCACATTGCCGGCGCAAGGAACCAGGCTCATGCTGAGCAGGAAGAGATTCAGCATTGCGCCGAGGAGGCGCAGCGAGTACCGGCCCTCATAGGCCTCGGAGTATGCGGCGCCGTAGATGCTGCACGGAATGGCCACGAGTCCGACGAGGGCCAGGAACAGGGCGCCCAGCGTGTCAAGCCGGAAGTCGAGACCGTCCGCCACCGAGAGGAGCGCGGGTGTCTTCAGGGCGAAGGGCACCCCGCTGGTGATGACCGCGAGCGCGAGGGCAACCCCTGCCCCAGCGCCCACCACTGCCCCCGTCGAGGCCGAGCGGCGGGCCGCGGAGCCATTCGGGGACAGGACCGCGGCGGTCGCCCCAAATGCGTAGCCGGCGAGCATGAGAAAGAACAGGAGGGTCATCGGGTGAGTTGACGGTGAGCGACGTCGGGGTGACGGCCGGGCCTCTTCGCGCACGCGCTCATCGGCGGCGGCCGATCGCCGCGAGGATGCCCTGGAGGATGGCGACCGGCTCCGGTGGGCATCCATCCACAAAGGCGTCGACGGGGATGATCTGGTCCACGCTGCCGGCCACGGCATAGCTGCCCTTGAAGACCCCACAGGTTCGGGCGCAATCCCCCACCGCCACCACCAGCTTGGGCGCGGGCGTCGCTTCGTAGGTCTTCACCAGCGGCACGGCCATGTTCCGAGTCACCGGGCCCGTCACCAGGAGCATGTCGGCGTGGCGGGGTGACGCCACGAAATGGACACCGAAGCGCTCGCTGTCGTACACCGGGCTCATGAGCCCGGTGATCTCGACCTCGCACCCGTTGCACGAGCCCGCGTCCACCTCCCGGATCGCAAGCGCGCGGCCAAACAACCTCCGAGCCCGCGCATCGACCTCGTGGAGGAGGCGGATGACCTCGTCCCCGCCCGCGGGCAGGGGCTCGGTGGCAAGGCCGATCTGGAGGATCTTGGAGAAGAGTCGCATTTACCGGCGACGGCCCTCTCGACGAAGCTCGCGGAGCATCGTCTGCGTGCCGATGAGGTGATTGTCGAAGATCCGACGGGCGATCTCGAGCAGCTCCTCGATGGAGACGTCACGCACGGCATACCGCACTGCCGTGCCGTCCTTGCGGGCCTCGACGATGTTCTTGGCCCTCAGCACGGCAAGCTGCTGCGAGACGGTGGGCTGGTCGGTCCCCAGCGCTTCTTGGAGCTCGTGGACGCTCCGCTCGCCCCGGACGAGGATCTCGAGGATACGGATGCGGGTTGGGTGCGCGAGGGCCTTGAAGAACTCCGCCTTGAAGGCCTGGAGCTGCGCGCCGCGCGCCGGTCGCTTCATATGCTCTCTCTTATATAAGCATATATATGGAATGTCAAACTGGGGGCAGCAGGCGAGACTCGTGAAACCGTGGGCCGGTTGCCCGCCCTGCCTGACGTGGAGGCACTGATCGGAGCGCTGCGAGCGAATCGCCGGACTGTCCCCGCGCCGCTGCCCCGGCGGGCCCAGGGGCCATTTTGCACGCGCGCAGGGGAAGGACATCCCCGCGAAACCGCTAGTGCGCGGACAGGCGTTAATCCTTCGCCCGCTCCACGTAGCCGAGGAGGCGGTCGCGGAGGCGGAGGGCCCGGTCGCGCTTGCCGGCGGGGCCGTAGCCGCCTCCACCCGGCGTGCTCACGAGCACGCGGTCGCCCCGCTCGAGCACGTGCTGGCGGCGATGGTCCACCTTCTTGCCATTGATGCGCACGTCGCCCAGGCCGCCCGCCTTGCCGCCCGCGAAGCCGGGAGCAGAAAACTTCGTACGCTCGGCCATGAAGCTCAAGACTATCGGGCGCTTCGATCCGCTCTCGATGAGCATGTCCTGCCCGAGTCCGCCCCGCTGCCGGCCGTCGCCTCCGGAGCCGGGGCGGAGCCGCTTGTGGTGGAAGAAGAGCGGGCTGTTGCGCTCGGCCACCTCGACCGGAGTGCTCGAGATATTGCTCGGCCACGAGAGCACGTGCTCGCCGTCCTTGGCGGAGGTCGCGCCCATGCCGCCGTTGAAGAAGAGGACGTTGGTGTAGGGTCGGCCGTCGTCGCGCGTGCCCGACTGCGCCACCGCCCAGAGGGGAGAGCCCGCGCCCGCCATCACCTTGTCGGGGATGACCTGGTGGAGCGCGCCCAGGACCAGCAACGGCACATAGTGGCCGGTCTGCGCGCGGCTCACGACCGCCGCCGGGAACTTCGGGTTGAGGAGGCAGCCTTCCGGCGCCACGACCTTGACCGGGCGATACATGCCTTCGTTGTTCGGCAGGCCCGACAGGAGCGCGCAGCGCACGGCGTATGCGGTCATGGCATAGGTATAGGCGTAGACGCAGTTGATGGCGCGCGGCTGGGCAGGCGAGGTACCGGTGAAGTCCGCGGTGATCTCGCCGCCGCGGACCGTGAGCGCGACCTTGAACGTGTACGGCTTCTCGAAGCCGTCGGTGTCGAAGCCATAGCGGTAGCGTCGGCAAGCCCGTCGAGCGAGTCGAGGCCGTACTCCTCCATGAGCCGCCGCACCCGATTCTCCATGAGCTCGTTCGCGCTGACCTGGGCCCAGATATCGCCCATGGTCTGGTCGGGAGTGCGGACATTCGCGCGGATGAGGCGGATGAGGGTCTCGTCGCGCTGGCCCTCGCGGATGATGCGGCTCAGGGGGATGTGGATCCCTTCCTCGAAGAGCTCGCGCGCCTCGATGGCGCGCACGCGCCCGCCGATGTCGGGCATATGCGACGTGGTCGCGGAGAAAGCGGCCAGTCGTCCGCCGTGGAAGATGGGCTTCACGAGGCATACGTCGCTCATATGCCCGGTCCCCTGCCACGGGTCGTTCGTGATGAGGACGTCGCCCGGGCGCAGGCCTTCGGCGCCGAACTCTCGCAGGAAATGACGGACGGTCGCGGGCAAGGTCCCGATGAAGGACGGAATGCTGCCGGAGTTCTGGGCGAGGGCAAAGCCCCGCGCGTCGGTCAGCACGCAGGCGAAGTCGTTGGCCTCGTTGGAGAGCGTGGAAAACGAGGTACGCACAATGGCCTTGGCGGCCTCGTCCACCACAGAGATGATGCGCGTCCAGAGCACTTCGAGGGTGATGGCGTCGAAACCGCTCGTCATGGGTTTGCTCCGGTTTCCTTGATGCGGGCGAAGCTCCAGACATCGCGCGGCACGGGGCCCAGGTTCGGGGCGACCAGCCAGCGACGGAGCACGCCTTCCCTGACCATGCCGACCTTCTCGAGCACACGCTGGGACGCCACGTTCTCGAGATCCACCGTCGCCCACACTCGATGGATCTCGGGCTGGGCGATCACCCACTCGACCACCGCGCCCGCCGCCTCCGTCATGAGGCCGCGGCCCCAGTAGCGCCGGGCGAGCACGTATCCCACTTCGGCGCGGCAGGCAGCGAGGCGAAAGTCGATCATTCCCGCGGCGTGTCCTCCGTCCGACAGCGTGATGAGCCAGGAAAACACGGTACCGGCCTTCCTCCCCGCCTCGCAGTGTTGCTCGAGGAACTTCCGGGTCTCGCCCAAGCTCCGGTGGGGCGCCCACGTGGTGTACCGCGCGACCTGGATGTCCTGTGTATACGCCTCGAAGATGGCCTCGGCGTCCCCGGCCGCCGGCGCGCGAAGCCGAAGCCGCGGCGTCTCGAGCGTAGCGGGTGGATTCACGGCGTGCCCAGAGTCATGATGATGTTGCCGCTGGGCGCCACGTGGGCCCGCGCGCCGGGGCCAACGACGAGCGTCGAGCCCTCCTCTTCGACCACGGCCGGGCCCGCGAACTCGTCGCCCACCCCGAGACGATGACGGTCGTAGACCGCGGTCGGCACGAAGCCGCCCGCCTCGTGGAAGTAGGCGGGCCGTGTGCCCTTGAGCGCGCTCGCCGCTCCCGAGCCAGGCGAGCCCTGCAGGGCCACTTCACTCCCCGACACCGGCGCGCGCACGGCCACGCGGATATTGAGGAACTCGACGGGCACGCCCGGGGGGGTGAGCGCGAACTTCTCCCGATACGCCGTCTCGAAAGCGGCCGTGAGCCGGCGGCGGGTCTCTGGGCTGGCGTCGTACGGCCCATCAGGAAGCGAGACGACGAGATCGAAGCCCTGGCCCATGAAGCGGCCGTCGGCGAGACGGCGGATCGCGGCGTTCTCGAGCTTGAGGCCCGTATCGGCCATGACGGCGCGCGCCTCGTCCTCGAGCCGCCGGAAGGCGGCTTCCAGATCTTCCACGCTGCCCTCGTCGAGGCGAATGCCGACCGTGGCCACCCGATCCACGCGCGCCGGCGCCACGAGGAGGCCGAGGGCGGAGGCGACGCCGGCCGAGGGCGGACAGACGATGCGCGAGACACCGAGCTTGCGCGCCACCGACCACGCGTGCACCGGGCCCGCGCCGCCGGTGCAGAGCAGGGCGTAGTCGCGCGGATCGCGGCCGCGCTCGGCGATGTGCACGCGGGCGGCGCCCGCCATGTTCTCGTTGACGATATCGTGGATGCCCCACGCGACCTTGACAGGCTCGAGCGCCAGTCTCGCCGCGAGTCGCTCCACCGCCCGGCGCCCGGCGGCGATGTCCACCCGGACCTCGCCACCCGCGAAGTAATCCGGGTTGAGATAGCCCAGGAGAAAGTCGGCATCGGTGACCGTCGGCTCTGTCCCGCCGAGGCCGTAGGAGGCGGGACCGGGATGAGAGCCGGCGCTCCGCGGCCCAACCTTGAGGAGGCCGATCTCGTCCACCTCCGCGATGCTGCCGCCCCCCGCGCCGATCTCGATCAGCTCGATGGTGGAGATGCGGATGGGCAGGCCGCTGCCCTCGATGAAGCGGCGCTGTCTCGCCGCCTCGAAGCTGTACGCCGTGAGCGGCTCTCCCCCGTCAACAAGCGACAGCTTGGCGGTGGTGCCACCCATGTCGAAAGCCAGCACCTTGCCGCCGCTGTCGTCGCGGCCGAAGAAGGCCGCGGCGATGGCGCCCGCGGCCGGGCCCGACTCGAGCATCTGCACGGGCGCCCGCCGCGCTTCGGCCACGTGCGTGAGTCCGCCGCTCGAGAGCATCAGCAAGAGCGGCGCGGGGATGCCCTGGGCCGCCACGCGCTTCGCCATGAGCTCGAGATAGCGGTGGGCGAGCGGCTTGATATAGGCGTTGGCCACCGCGGTGGAGGCGCGCTCGAACTCGCGGATCTCTGGGGCCACCTCGTGCGACGCGGTGACGGCCACCCCGCGGTGGCGTTTGGCGATGAGCCGGGCCGCCTCCCGCTCGTGGCGCGGATTGGCGTAGGCGTGAAGGAAGACCACGGCGATCGAGGTGACCCCGGCCTTGACGAGGTCCCGGGCCCGCCCCTCGAGAGCGCGGGTGTCGAGGCGGCGGCGGACGCTGCCGTCGGCGAGCATACGCTCGGGCACCTCCCGCCGCAGGTTGCGCGGGACGAGGGGCTCGGGCTTGGTGATGGCAAGATCGTAGAGCTCGTACTTCCGCTCGCGCCCGATCTCCAGGGTGTCGGCGAAGCCCTGGGTGGTGATGAGCCCGGTGAGGGCGCCCCTGCGCTCGATCAAGGCATTGGTGAAGAGGGTAGTGGCATGCACGACGCGCGTGAACTCGCCCGGCTCGAATCGCCCCTCGCGCAGGAGCGCCTCGACGCCCGCCGCCACCGCGCGCGCGGGGTCGTCGTGGGTGGTGAGCACCTTGCGATTGACCTGGCGCCCCGAGTCGTGATCGTAGATCACGATGTCGGTAAAGGTGCCGCCGATGTCGATCCCGAGCGAGTAGTGCGGCACGAGGGCGGGCCCGCTTTCGTCTACTTGAGCCGCAGGTCTTCGAAGGGCGCCGAGTAGGCAAAGCCGGGAATCAGTCCCGCTCCGCTCTCGGCCACCCGCGGCCCCACACCCCAGATGAACGCGAGGTCGTAGATGGGGATATTGATGACCTGATCGTGCACGATCTTCTGGATCTGATGGAGCTGCCCCTCGCGCTTCTTGGGGTCGAGCTCCCGGCCCTGCCGCGCGAAGAGGTCGTCGATCTCGGGCAGCGTCCCATAGGCATAGATGCCGTTCTTCGTGACATAGGGCTCGAGCTTCGTGGCCGCGTTGCCGAAGATGGCGCTGATGACGAGGATCACGCCGTGAAGCTTCTTCTCCCGCCAGGCCGAGAAGTACGCGGCGCGCTCCATCGCGCGGCTGCGCGTGCGGATCCCCACCGCGCCGAAATATCCCTGGATGGCGTCCCCCATGGAGTTGTAGGGCGGAAACGGATAGAAGTCGCCGCCATCGAAGCCGTTCGGGTATCCCGCCTCCGCGAGCAGCTTCTTCGCGCGCTCGGGATCATAGGCCGGCGCCTCCAGAGGCAGCGCGAACTGGAAGATGCGCGGGACGAAGTTGCCCGTGAGGCGCGAGAACCCGAGCGTCTCGGCCTTGTTCAGGGCCTGCCGGTCGATGGCGAGATTCGCGGCCTGCCGCACGCGTCGGTCCGCCCACGGGGACTTGGGATCCCACTGGTCGGGCAGCTCGAGCCAGAAGGCCCCGGAGAGCAGCGGGGCCACCACCTTGTAGCCGGGCGCTTTCTGCAGCGCCTCCGCCGTCGGGCCCGTGAGGAGATACACGATGTCCACCTCGCCGTTCCGCAAGGCCGCCGCCCGCGTGGTCTCCTCGGGCAGGGAGCGCATCACGAGCCGCTTCACCGAGGGCGCCTTGCGCCAGTAGCCGTCGAAGGCCTCGAGCACCAGCTCCACGCCCGGCTTGAAGGAGATGACCCGGTACGGGCCGGCGCCGACGGGCGCGGCCTTGAAGCCGTCTTCGCCTACTTTCTCCACGTACTTCCTGGGGACGATCCACGCGGCGCCCGAGGCGGTCGTCCCGTAGAAGGTCATGAAGTCGGGCCACGGCTCCTTGAGGACGAAGCGGACCTGGGTCGGGGAGAGGGCCTGCACCTCCTTGACCTTGTCCTTGAGGAGGGTGGCGCTGGCGCCCTTGTAGCGCTCGAAGGAGAACTTGACGTCCTCCGCCGTCACCGGCTCGCCGTTGTGGAAGCGCGCGTTCTTCCGGAGCGTGAAGGTGTACGAGAGGTGATCTTTCGACTCGCTCCATGACTCGGCCAGGCTCGGCGTGCTGACCCCCGCCGGCATCGGCTTCACTATCGCGTCGTGCACGGCGTAGAGGACCATGAACGGGGTGTTGAACGCCTCCGTCTCCGCGGGGTCGAGCCACTTGGCGGCCAGGGTGACGTGGAGCCCCCAGCGCATTTCCCCTTCCGCCGCGATGGCGGGGCGCGGGTCCGGAGAGATCGCCGCAAGAAGTACCCCAAGGATTGCAACGAAGCAGAGTGTCAGTACCCTCTTCCATGCGCTTGTCACTTGATGACCTCGTCCGCCCGTACCAGCAGCGATTGTGGAATGGTGAGCCCCAGGGCCTTGGCGGTCTTGAGGTTGAAGACCAGATCGAACTTGGTCGGCTGCTCGACAGGCAGATCCGCAGGCGTGGCGCCCCTGAGGATCTTGTCCACGTAGGTGGCAGCGCGCCGGGACATCTTCGTCGGCTGCTGCGCCTCGCCGGCGAGCGGCACGGCGAGGATGGTCAGGGTGACCATGAGGACGAGTCGTGTCATACGCTCCTTCAGGTAATCCAAGAGGCACACACAGGCAGTCGGGAAGATAGCATGGGCGGGCATTGCTTGCAGCCAACGCGTGGTGCGCGTGCAGGATGGCCACAGGTTGACCCTGCTGCTGCCCCATGCTAGAAACGGGAGCACTTCAAAGAGGAGGCCCCCCCCGATGGATCTCAACTACACTCCCGAGGACGTCGCTTTCCGCAAGCAGGTGCGCACCTGGCTCGAGCAGAATCTGCCCAAAGAGATCCGCAACCTCGAAGAGCGCCGGGCCTGGCACCGCAAGCTCTACGACGCGGGCTATCTCGGCATGGGCTGGCCCAAGGCCTACGGCGGCGGTGGCGCGCGCCCCATGGAGCAGGCCATCGTGGCCGACGAGATGGCCAAGGCCAATGCGCCGGCGCCCACCAACAGCCTCGGGCTCGGCATCGTGGGGCCGACCATCGTCGTGCATGGCACGGACGCGCAGAAGACGCGCTATCTGAGGAAAATCCTCTCCGCCGAAGAGCTCTGGTGCCAGCTCTACTCCGAGCCCAATGCGGGATCCGATCTCGCCGCCCTCAAGACTTCCGCAGTGGACGCGGGCGATCACTTCGTGGTCAACGGGCAGAAGATCTGGACGAGCGGCGGCGCCATCGCCGACTGGGGTCTCCTCC
>WNGE01002095.1_pt1 | contig 31748 bp, 35 predicted proteins | sample 5400651 | NCBI WGS metagenome assembly WNGE01 (sample SAMN13153370, study PRJNA577476) | soil metagenome | isolation source: 60 cm soil or saprolite under grassland replicate 2 | place: USA:California | collected 2016-06-15
TGATGAAGTCGGTGCTCTGGGCGATCTCGGAGCCGCCGCCGTAGGCGATCCCGTTCACGGCGGCGAAGATCGGCTTTCGCAGCTGCCGCAGCGTGTAGAGCGTGCGATCGAAGTCCTGACGCTGGCGCAGCCAGTCCTCCTTCGTCATGTCCTTGCGTTGGCGCAGGTCGCTACCCACCGAGAACGCGCGCGAGCCGGCACCCGTGATGACGGCGACGCGAATCGAGGGACGGACCGCGATCGTCTCTAGGATCTCGGTCAGCCGTGCACCCATCTCGGTGGTGATCGCATTGTCGGCGTGTGGCCGGTTCAGGGTGATCACGGCGACGCGCCCGTCGGCGACGTAGTCGGCGAGCACGGGCTGGTCGGGCTCGGCCTCGCCAGCTTGCGGCGGGCCGAAGTCGAGCGCCTTCCAGCGATCTGTCTGGGTGGTTGCCACGTCTTCTCCTTCCGTCACGTCGTGAGCTCCGCCAGCCAGCGCAGCGCTCGCAGGCCCGGCGCGAAGCAGTACTCGCCGCCGCGGGTGACGACGAAGGGCGGCAGGTCCTGCAGGCGGCGGCGGATCGGCCGTTGGGGGATCGTGAAGCTGCTGGATCCTTCCTTCGGCCCGACGAGGGGGTCTTTCTCGGCTGGGGCGCCGATGAAGATGCCGTCGTTCAGCCATTGGGTCTTGACGAACTCGAACTGGCGCTTCGGGTGCGCGCCGGCGAAGACGAAGATGATCCCGCGGTCTTCGCCGTCGTCCTCGAGCACCCCGTCGGGCAGCATCGGCCCGTAGCTCGTGCCGCGTCGGATCATGCGGTGGAGGCGGACGTTGACGCTTCCTTCGTGGTCGAGCGCGTCCCGCGGGTTGGCGCGGCGCGCGTGCGCACCGGCCGGGCACTTGAGCCCACGCAGATCGTCGCCGTAGAGGAAATCGTTGTTGCGCTTCGGGTCGGCGCCGAGCTCGGGATCGTCGCGCTCGGGGGTGAGCGGCAACGGCGCCCCGCTCTGCCAGCGTCCGACCATCTTCGCGCCCAGCAGCGCCTCCTCTTCGCGGCTCGCTGCCTTCGCTTGTAGGTATTGGCGGTAGGCCGCGACCCGCGTGTGCAGCTTGCGGAAGACGACGTAGGTGCCGTTGCGGCCGAGCACCTCGGGGGTCGGCATCGGCGGCAGCTCTCCCGTCTCGTCCGGGTAGCCGAGGATGATCTCACCGGCCTTGATCGGCCGCTCCTTCGGGTTGGAGGGCGAGATCCCGCTTCCTTCGACCGCCGGCTGACCGATGCCGTCCTTGAAGCCGAAAGAGGTGCGTCCGGTCGGGAGCTGGTAGCAGTCCTGGCGCCAGATCACCTCGACGCCGGGCAGCTGCTCCTGCGCCTTCCGTGCCTGCTCAGCGAGCGCCTCCAAGCCTGCCGCATCGGGCGAGAGCACGGCCAGCGCGACGTGCACATCGGCCGTCCCGAGCGGCTTCTCCCAGTGCTCGGGGCTGCTCTCGCCGACGTCGCCGAGGTCCGCCGCGCGCGCCGCCATCCCCTGCTGGAACTCGGGCGAGAAGCTGTCGAGCGAGCCCTCCGGCACGCCCAGCGCCTTGAGACCGTGATAGGTGAAGGCGACCGTGATCCAGGCGTCGTGCGCCGGATCGGCGGACGGCCGGCCGGAGTCGACGAACGGGTGCAGCCGTCGCACCAGCTCCCGTCCCGCCGCCCGGTCGTCGATCCGGAGCAGCAGATACCTGCCCACATAGGGCGTGGGTCGCTCGTGCAGCGCGCCGCTCTGGATGTCGTCGAGCTCGAGGCGTGCGCCCTCGCCGTTGGTCAGGGTGCCCTCAGCAATCTCCATCAGTGGTGCTCAGGGGGCTCGGGCGGGTCCGGATTCGCGGGCGCGAGGTACGGGAAGCTGCGCGAGGCGGGCCTCGTCGACTGGTCGACGCCGTCGCGGATCACGGGGCCGTTGCCGGCGTTGATCAGCAGCGTGAAGATCGTGTCCATGACGTCGTCGTTGAGTGCTCGTCCACCGCACGTCTCGTGCGCCCGGCCCTCGCGGGCGGCGCGCTCGATCTCCAAGAATGAGCCCTGCTCGGCGTACGGCTTGCCGGGGTCGACGACGAGATAATCGGCGAGAACGAGTTCGGTCAGCGGGTGGGTGCCGTTCCCGTCCGTGGGCCAGTCGGTCTTGCCGTCGAGGCCGTCCCAGAAGGCGAGATTGGCGCTGAGCCGCGCCCGGTATGCGCCCTGGTACCCCTCGGCGAGGTGGAACGCGTCCTCCATGTTGTAGAGATCGCGGATCTCGAGGTCGCGGTTCACCGGATCGAACTGCTTCGGCGCGAGCATCATGTTCTTCACCTCCGGCCGGCCGACCCGCTCGATCCGCACCGCGAGCTTGCTCCGCGTCAGCGTCTCGGCGACCACGCCAACGAGCTCTACATCGTGCAAAACCTGCGTGTAGTCGAGCTCGACGACGAGGCTGAGGACGTTCTTACCGTCCATGTAGATCGCGCCCGGATCGGTGAACGCGAGCTTGCGGGTCGCGATCGTCTTCAGCGCGGCCGGGGCGTCCATGATGAAGGGATCCCAGCGCGGACCGGCAAACACTCGCACGCCATGACCGGACCCGCCCTGGTCGTCGTTTACCCGAAAGGTGACCGTGTCGCCCGCCGGCGTCGTGCATGCGCCTTCCTGTCCCCGCGCGCCGTCGCCCGCGGCCGGGTCGGAAAACACGCAGTCGAACACGAACTCTTCCTCGGCGACGGCGAACGGCGCGGGATCGCTCGGGGCTCCCGGGATTAGCGGCCGCAGCCGGAAGCGGTAGACGAGCCCGTCCGAGAAGAGGGCCGAGGGCGGCGCAAACGGGAGCGTGTTCTGCACGAGCACCAGATGCCCCTGCCGCTCCGGGCTTGGAAACGCGTACACGTCCGTGATGTCCGCGATCGGCTCCGCCAGCGCCCGCGGGCCCGAGATGTGATCCGACATGCCTCCCCCCCGCGCCGGTGCCCGGTTAGTCCGCCGCCTCGTCGAGCAGCGGCTTGAGGGCAGGATGCTGGAGCGCCTCGCCGGCCTCCGGATCATCGAGCACCCGCTGGAACGCGTCGTTCACACGCAACGCTTTCCTGATCTCCTTCACGGTGCCTCCGTAATTCCGCTGATAGGCCGCCGCCGTCTCCTCGGCCCCGAGGATGAACGCCTTCAGCTCCGCGCGGTCAGGCAGGCCCTCGTAGCCCTCGACGTGCCGGAAGATGACGTCGAAGAGCCCCAGCGTCGGCCCTGACGTGAAGAAGTCCTCCATGTAGGCGTCCCAGGGCCCGTCGAAGCTCGTGATGAACGCGAGCCGCGTGTCGTCGTCGAAGAGAACGAACCTCGCCTCGTGGATCGTCGCGATCGCCATGCCGTAGTCGCCAGGCCGGTACCCCGGCGTCTCCTGCAGATCCCGCAGCGCAGCTCGAATGTTTTCGCCCTCACCAGGCTTGACACGGAAAAACAGGCTGAACTCGCTCGTGGGCCCAACCGAAAGGCCCGGGCGAACCGTCCCCGTTTCAGATGCTGACATTCCTACCTCCCGTCCATCCGGCGTTCCGCGACGACACTCGCGTAGCCATCGCCCGAACAAGAGCTTAAACCCGAAGTGGCGCCGCACAGCTCGAACCGCCGGTGTATGTCGGAATCGATTGAGCGTACGGAAGGCGCAGTGGCACGCACTCTCTCTCCGGGCGGCGGGTCGCCGGCGAAGGTCAGATACTTGCTGGCCGGGACGGGCTCGGTCCACTCGTCCGCAGCCGGCGCGCAGGCCCCAGATCAGACCGCCGCACATCGGATGGCCTGCACGCGTGGGCACGCGTGCGAGGACGCAGAGCGCCCGAACCCCGCGGCTCGCTGCGCTGGTGGCTCCGTGGATGGGGGTGAAGGATCGATCGCAGATCTGCTCGCCGCCTGTTCGTCTGTCGCGTCGCGCGCATCATCGTCGGGTGAGCGGCCCGGCGCGCTCGGCTAGGCGGCGGATTCAGTTGTGCCAGCTGCTTACGTCTTTAGGCCCCGCGCTGCTCGGCGGAGGTGTCTGCACCTGCCTGAGTCCTCTACCTCGCCGCCCTTGTGGCGCCTGAGCCCTCTCGGCGACCAGTCACCTGCTCCTCGAGTGAGTCCACGCGCCTCTCCAGATTCGCGACCCGTTCGTCGATCAGATCGCCTTCGCTGACCACATCGGCGGCCGTACGGGCTAGCGCCTCGAAGAGGCCAAGCGCCCCGGCGAGCATCCGCAGCGGGAGGGCGACGAGCTTGCGCATCGCGTCCTAGCCCGAGTCAGCCCGGGCGATCGCGTGATCGCTGCTCGCTTCCGCTTCCTGGGCCATGCCGAGACGATAGCGCGTTCCTCGAGCGAATATCGGCTGCCACACTGATCGCATGACCAACGTCGTGACCTGGACCGAGTACGTGACGGACGGGAAGTACGCGGAGGCGCCGTCGCTGGAAGAAGGTGGTCGCTGATGCGCGGTGCGGTGATGTACGGGCCGGGAGATGTGCGGGTCGACGAGCGCGACGAGCCCCAGCTCGTCGAGCCGACGGACGCGCTCATCCGGGTGTCAGCGACGTGTGTCTGCGGCTCGGATCTCTGGCCGTACCGCGGCGTCGAGGATCTCGCGTGGCCCGCACCAATGGGTCACGAGTACGTCGGGATCGTCGAGGAGGTCGGCGCGAAGGTCGAGACGGTCAAACCGGGCCAGTTCGTGGTCGGTTCGTTCTGGGCTTCCGACAACACCTGCGAGATCTGCCGGGCTGGGTACCAGAGCGCCTGCGTGAACCGCGTCCCGATGGGTTCCTTGGGCGCGCAAGCCGAGTTGCTGCGCGTGCCGCTTGCCGACGGCACCCTCGTCCCCACCCCCGACCTCCCGTCCGACGATCTGATCCCGAGCCTGCTTTCGGCCTCCGACGTACTCGGCACCGGCTGGTTCGGTGCCGTGGCCGCTGAGGCCGGCCCGGGCAAGACCGTCGCCGTCGTGGGCGACGGCGCGGTCGGGCTGCTGGCCGTGCTCGCCGCCAGGCAGCTTGGGTCGGAGCGGATCATCGCCATGAGCCGCCACGATGCCCGGCAACGGCTCGCGCGCGAGTACGGCGCGACCGACGTCGTCGAAGAGCGCGGCGACGAGGGTGTCATCCGGATCAAGGAGCTCACAAACGGGCTCGGGGCCGACTCCGTCGTCGAGGCGGTCGGCACGCAAGATTCGATGATGCAGGCGATCAGCGCCTCCCGGCCCGGCGGGCACGTCGGCTTCGTTGGCGTCGGTCACGAGGTCACGGTGCCCGGGATGGAGCTGTTCTGGAGCCTTGTCCACCTCCACGGTGGGCCCGCTCCGGTGCGCCGCTTCCTGCCGGAGATCATCGACCCGATCTGGAACCGCCAGATCGACCCAGGAAAGGTCTTCGACCTCGAGCTCCCGCTCGATGACGCCGCTGCGGGCTACGCCGCAATGGACGAACGGCGCGCGATCAAGGCGCTCCTGCGCCCGTAATCGCTGCCGTGTCCTTCGGTGCTAGCGGTTGACATGGCGCGCGTCTTGATCACGGGATCGACGGCCGGCCTGGGTTGGGCGGCGGCGCGACACCTTCTCGACGGCGGGCACGAGGTGGTGCTGCACGCGCGGAACTCGGAGCGTGCGGGCAGTGTGGGCGACCTCGCTGGTCGAGCCGCTGGCGTGGTGGTCGGCGATCTCGCAAGCGCGGACCAGACGCGCGGCGTGGCGGATCAAGTGACTCGGCGGGATCGACGCCGTCATTCTTGACGACGCGGTCGCGAAGCGCCCGCCGCGCACAGTAGATACCAGCCTCGGACCTTCCGATTCATGCCGACGAACCGGCGGGTGGTCAAGCCTCAATACCTTCTTCCGCCTTGAGGGCGTCGAGCCTCCGCATGCGTTCTTCTTGGTAGGCGACGTTGCCGCGGAGGAAGCCGATCAGGAACTCGAGCTGTTCGTTGGTGTAGGCGGCGAGCGCGTCAGCACCCTCGTCGGGCGTGCCGTAGAGCTGCGCGGCCATCCGGCGTAGCTGGGGTGTCACCTCCACGAGGACGCGGCGCCGGTCTTTCGTGTCGCGGGTTCGGCGGGCGAAGCCTCGCTGTTCGAGGCGGTCGAGCAGGGCGGTCATCGCGCCCGGGCTGAGCCGGGCGCGCTCGGCGAGGCCGCCGGCGGTCATCGGGCCCTCCTGGTCGAGGATGTCGAGGCAGCGGTAGGCGGTGCGGTCGAGTCCGACGTAGTCGGCGACCGCGTGGTCGAAAGCGTCGGTCGCGGTCTGTGAGGCGCGAATGGCCGCGATGAACTCCGGAATAAGTTCGTTCCTGGAACGTTTTGACAAGTGAAATACCTCTGTGCTAGAACCTTTCTACAGTCGAACTATAGCTCGGATCGGAGGAGCAGTGAATGCGATCGAAGCATCGAACCTGAGGAAGACGTACAAGGGCGACGTCACCGCGCTCGACGGGCTCAGCCTCGCGGTCGAGGCGGGAACGATCTTCGGTTTGCTCGGCCCGAACGGCGCCGGCAAGTCGACGACCGTGAAGATCCTGACCACGCTCTCCCGTCCAGACAGCGGCGAGGCGCGCGTGGCCGGATTCGACGTCGTCCGGGACGCGAGCCGCGTACGCCGTTCGATCGGGGTCATCGGGCAGAAGCCCGGCCTCGACCCGGAGGCGACCGGCCGCGAGAACCTCGAGATGCAGGCCGAGATCTACGGGATCGTCGGCGCCGCTCGGCGCGAGCGCGTCGAGCAGATCCTGGACCAGATCGGCCTGGCCCGGGCCGGCGACCGGCTCGCCAAGACGTACTCGGGCGGCATGCAGCGCCGGCTCGACGTCGCGCTCGGGCTCGTCCACCGGCCGAAGGTGCTCTTCCTCGACGAGCCGACCACCGGGCTGGACCCGGAGGCCCGCGCCGAGCTCTGGCACGAGATCGAGCGGCTCGCGCGCGAGGAGGAGATGACGATCCTGCTGACGACGCACTACCTCGAGGAGGCCGACCGCCTCGCTGCGAGGCTCGCGATCGTCGACCGCGGGCGTGTTGTCGCCGAGGGGACGCCTGAGCAGCTCAAGAGCGAGCTGCGCGGCGACACCGTCCAGGTCGAGCTGGTCGAGTCGAGCAACGGCAACGCCCTCGCGGCCCTCCAGAGCCTGCCGGGCCTGAGCGGGCTCAGCGTCGACGGCCGACTCCTGCGCGCCCGGGCCGAGAACGGCGCGGCCGCGGTGCCGGCCGTGCTCGCGGCGCTGGAGCAGAGCGGGCTACAGGTCGCCTCGGCGACGATCGCGCGGCCCTCGCTCGATGACGTCTATCTCCGCCACGCCGGCCGCTCGTTCGAGCAGGCCGAAACCGACAACAGAGAGGAGGCACTGTGATCCCCCTGCGACATACCTGGCAGGTCGCCCTCCGCCACATCCGGGCGCTCCTGCGCCAGCCGGCCTGGGTTGGCATCTCGCTCACGCAGCCCGTCATCTGGCTGCTCCTGTTCGGGGCGCTCTTCAAGCGCACCGCCGACATCCCCGGCTTCACCGGCGGCTCCTACATCGAGTTCCTCACCCCCGGCGTCGTCGTGATGCTCGCCCTCTCCTCGGCCTGGGTCGGGATGGGCTTCATCGAGGACATCAACCGCGGCACGATGGACCGGCTGCTCGTCTCGCCGATCTGGCGCGGCGCCCTCAACCTCGGCAGCGTCGCCCAGTCGGTGCTCAGCCTCGTCATACAGAGCCTGATCGTGATCGGCCTCGCGCTCGCCGTCGGCGCCCGCTTCCAGAACGGCATCGCCGGCGTCGCAGCGCTCGTCGCTGTCGCCGCTCTGCTCGGCGCGGTCTTCGCCTCGCTCTCGAACGGGGTCGCGGTGCTGACGCGGCAGCGGGAGACGCTGATCGGGATTGTCACCATGGTCACCCTGCCGCTGACCTTCCTCTCCACCGCGCTGATGCAGCAGAGCCTGCTCCCCGGCTGGATCCGCTGGGCCGCCAAGTTCAATCCCGTCAACTGGGCGGCCGAAGCCGGCCGCTCGGCAGCCGCGGCGAACGCCGACTGGGGACTGATCGCGAGCCGCACGGGGTTCCTCGCCCTGCTGCTGCTCGCCAGCGCCGCCTTCGCCACCCGCGCCTTCAACGCCTACCAACGCTCTGCCTAATTCAGAACGAGAAGGGAGAACGCCCAATGACGATCGCAGCCCTCAGCTGGCCCGCAGCCTCGCTCTACATCGCTCTGATCGTTTCCGTCGCCCTCGTCGTCGCCGTCCTGATCTGGTCGATCTTCCGAGCCGGCCAGACCGCGATCACAAGCGACAGCCGCAAACGAGACCCCAGCGACAAGCGCCACGTGAGCGCAAGAGAAATCTGAGCCACCATGCCCACCGACTACGTCGACGAGCGTGGTGTCGCCGCGCCCGATGACGAGGCGACGCACGAACTCGCTGAGCCGGCAGTCTGCCGGTCTTCCGAGTGCAGCTGAGTACATCCGAGGACCGAGCGCCTGGATGTTCACCATTCGCGCACTGACAAAAGAAAAACCGCCGTTTTGCGGCGGTTTTCATGGAGCTAGCCGGACTCGAACCGGCGACCTCCTGGGTGCGATCCAGGCGCTCTCCCAACTGAGCTATAGCCCCGCGCGGCGCGAAGTCTAGCCGCGTCTACGGAGAGGCCGGGGCCGCCGAGCCGGTGCCGCGCTTCTCGTTCAGGCGGCCGGCGCGGATCGTCTCGGCCATGTCCTTCGACTCCTCGCGGTAGATGGAGCCGTTCTCGAACTCGATCCACGGGTACTTCTTCTGGCCGGTGTGCTCAATCGTGTTGGTGCGATCGCCCCTCCACTCTTCCTTGACGATCTCGTAGTCGATGCCCTGCTCGTCGAGGGCCTTCTGCACCTTCCAGCACGGGTGGCCCGGGAGCTTGACCCAGATGTTGGGGCAACGATGGAGCTTGACCGCCATTAGCCTCCTTCCTTCGGACGGATGAGCGTGACGCCGTCTCGCACCGTCAGCATTACGGACGTCACCCTCGCGTCGGATTTGACGTGCTCGTTGAAGGCCTTGATCGCCCGGGTGCCTTCGTCATCGCTCTCGTCGAGGACGCGGCCGCTCCAGAGAGTGTTGTCGGCGGCGATGAAGCCGCGTTCGCTCAGGCGCGGCAGCACAGCTTCGTAGTAGTTGACGTAGTTCGGCTTGTCGGCGTCGATGAAGACGAAGTCGAATTCGCCCCCGAGCCGGCCGATCGTCTCGAGCGCCGGGCCGAGGTGGATCTGGATGCGGTCGGCGTAAGCGCTCTGCTCGATGTAGCGGCTGGCGACAGCGGCGCGGTCCTCGTCGAGCTCACACGTGTCGATTCGCCCGCCGGGCGGTAGGCCCGTCGCCATCGACAGCGACGAGTAGCCGCTATAGGTGCCGAGCTCGAGCACGCGCTTGGCCCCGCTTGCGTAGACGAGCAGCTCGAGAAAACGACCCTCGACCGTCCCCGTGAGCATCTGCGGCGACTCGAGCGTCTCTCGCGTTTCCTGCGCCAGCTCGGCGAGCAGCGTCTCCGGCGGCGTCGTGTGCTCCTCGGCGTAGCGCTCGATCGGCTCCGGGACGATGTCCACCGGCGGACTCTAGCCGCGTTCCACGCGTGAGCCGCCGACGATCGCGTCCTCGCCCCCGTCGAAGCGGACCCAGGCTTTCCCCTTGCCGTCGTAGTCGGGCGACCAGACGATCAGCGTCGCGTCCCGCCCGCCGAAACGGACGCGCTCGGTTCCCTCCGGCTCCTCCCCGCGCCAGACCCGGACGAACGGGTTCTGCTCCCACTCACGCCCGATCGTGGTCTCGTCGATGTGACCGGGCAGGACGCGCGTCTCCGGTGGGAGCTTCATCAGCACATCCATGACCGAATCGCGGATCTGCGCGAAGTTTCCTCCACCGACTGCATCCTTGAAGAGCACGTCGCCGGTGAAAGCCGCCTCGCCGTTGCAGACAAAGGTGAGGTGATCGTCCTTGTGGCCGGGCGTCGCCAGGGCGTCGAAGCTGAGGCCGCCGGTTTCAAGCGGGCCCTTGACGATCTCGAGCCCGTAGCGCTCGCGCAGCTCGCCGTCGCCGGCGATGTGATCTGCGTCGGCATGCGTTGTCAGCAGGTGAGTGACCGTGAGGCCGAACCGCTCGACGGCCTCGTGCAGCGGCTCGAGCGGCGCGCCGGAATCCACGAAGACGCCCGTCCCGCCCTCTCGGTCCGCGACCAGATAGGCGTTCGAAAGCCAGGCGGGATGCATGCTCCTCTCGACGATCACCGCGGGTACGCTACCCCGGAAATCGCAACTAGGAGGGCCAAATGGCCGGGCTGATGCAACGGACGATGACGATCATCAAGGCGAAGTACTCGAAGCTGCTCAACCGGGCAGAAAAGCCCTCCGAGACCCTCGACTACTCGTACGAGCGGCAACTAGAGTTGCTCCAGAACGTGAAGCGGGGCGTCGCCGACGTAGTCACGGCCAAGAAGCGCCTCCAGCTGCAAACGCAGACCCTCGAGCAGAACGTCGTCAAGCTCGACACGCAGGCGCGCCAGGCGCTTGGGCAGGGGCGCGAGGATCTCGCCCGCCAGGCACTCGAGCGCAAGTCTGGGGTTCAGCAGCAGCTTCAGGGGCTCGACGGGCAGATCCAGCAGCTCGAGGCGCAGCAGGAGAAACTCGTCGCGAGTGAGCAACAGCTCTCGACGCGGGTCGAGGCCTTCCGCTCCGAAAAGGAAGTGATCAAGGCGCAGTACTCGGCCGCCGAGGCTCAGGTTCGGATCGGCGAGGCTGCGACCGGGATCGGCGACCAGATGGCCGACACCGGCGCGGCCATTCAGCGCGCACGCGACAAGACGGAGGAGATGCAGTCTCGCGCGGATGCGATCGACGAGCTGACGGCGTCCGGCGCGCTCGAGGATTTCACCTCCGACCAAACGCCGCTCGACCGCGAGCTGGCACAGATGGCCTCGGAATCGCAAGTCGAAGACGAGCTCGCGAAGCTGAAGAAGGAAGTCGGTTCCGGCGCCCCGGCCGGACATAAGGAGATCGAGAAGTAGCGTTTTTGGTGCGCTTTCGCGCACCACGCGTACGAACTTCACCGTTAGGCTCGAGAACGGGGTGAGCGGGGGAAGCCCCGCGTCTCGCGTGCGCGTGAACCTTGAAGAAAGCGTCGCGGCAACGAGAACTAGAGCGGCGCGTTGAACAGGCCGAACCAGCGGGACAGGTCCGGCTCGATCGGAAGCTCGTTGTCGAGCTTCGCCTTCAGCTCGAGCTCCTCGGCGTTGTCGCGGTCCTTCTCGCCCGTCGGGACGAACGGCCAGAACGCGCCCTGCTTGTAGCCGTAGACCCAGTAGACGACTTTGCGGTCCCCGAACTTCGGCTCGAACTTGAACGCCGCCGCGAGCAGCTGCTCACCGAAACCAGCCTCCTGCAGGCCCTGGGCGACCGCGTGCACGGTCGTCACCTGGTCCTCGAGATCGGCGTCACGGACGACGATCCACTCGTAGCCGAAGTCGTCCGACTTGCGCTCGAGCCGCGACCCCGACTCCCCCGCGACGGCATCGAGCACCTGCTGCAGGTCGTTCTCGGCCCGGACGAACTCGCCCGCCGAGAGCGGCTTGAAGACGATTCCGCCCGAGCCAGCGGTCTTCAATCCGAGCTCGGTGTCCAGCGTCACCCGCGCGGTCGAAAGCGCGAACAGGCGATCCTGCGCTGGACCCTTGAGCTTCTTGCGCCCGAGGAGGATGTCGGCCAGACCCACTCGCTGCTGGCGCTAGGCGACCGGCCTGCCCATCTCGCGGGCGATCTTCTCCAGCGCGGCGAGGCGCTTCTCGAGCGGCGGGTGATCCATGAACAGCTCGGCAGTCCGGTGCTTGATGCTCGTCGGGATGATGAAGAACGCGTTCATCCCGGCCACTTCGCGGAGGTCGCGGTCGGGGATCATGGTGATCTGGCTCGAGATCTTCTGGAGCGCGCTCATCAGATTCTCGGGCGCGCCCGTGATCAGTGCCGAGCCGCGATCGGCCGCGTATTCCCGATAGCGCGAGATCGTTCGGATCAGAATGAAGCTGATCACGTAGGTCAGGATCGAGACCGCGAGGACGATCAGCCAGACGGGTGTGTTGTTGCTGTTGTTGTTGCGGTTCCCGCCGCCGAAGCCGCCGAACATGCCGGCGTAGAGACCGAAGCGGGTCAGCAGCGCCGCGAGCATCGCGAAGAAGCTGGCGACGGTCATTACGAGCACGTCGCGGTTTGCGACGTGCGAGAGCTCGTGGGCGAGGACGCTTTCGATCTCTTCCTTGTCGAGCCGGCGCCAGAGGCCGGACGTGACCGCGACCGCGGCGTGCTTGGGGCTGCGCCCCGTCGCGAAGGCGTTCGGAACGTCCGTATCGACGATCGCCACCTTCGGCTTCGGCAGGTCGGCCATTGCACAGAGCCGCTCGACGAGGTCGTGCAGTTCGGGCGCCTCGTCCCGTTCCACGACCTTGGCCCCGGCGGCTCTCAGGGCGAGCTTGTCGGAGGTGTAGTACTGGAAGAAAGCGAGCCCGACCACGATCAGGAGCACCGGCACGAGCCCGAAGTTCAGGTATTGGATCAAGACGACCCCGAACACGACGTAGAGCAGCCCGAGCAGGAAGCTCGTGGAGAGCATCCGGAACGTGAGCCCAGCGTCGCGACCGTATGACTTGCGCTTCATTGAGAATCGGCCTTTCTTGAGGGCAAAAGGTTTCAGCGGAATCGTAGCCGTGGGACTGCTGCTGTTGGCGTCGAACGCTGCTGCGGCGCCGCGGGTAGCCGTCCGCGTCGTCCCTGTCTTTTCGCCGAAGCTCTACGCCTCACGCGGTGCGGTCGGCTCGATGGTTCCGGCTTCCGGCTCGAGCGTGAGCCGCGCGACGGCGCTCGCCTCGCTGACGCGCGGCAAGCTCGAGAACGCCCTGCTCGGGGGAAAGCCGAAGGGAAAACCCCTGATCTCGCTGGGAGGCCCGCCGGCGCCGGTGACGATCTACGTCGCGCTCCCGCCAGCCGGCATGCACCACAATCTCGACCGTTATCCGATCGCAATCATGGGTGGCGGCTATCACGGCCTGCTCCTCTCGAGCTCGACCCGCATCCCGGGACTCGTCTCGATCGCCGACGTGGCACCGACCGTGCGCTCGCTCGAGCAAGGCGAGAAGCCGATCCTGACCTCGCGTCCGGCTCGGGACGCGCCGGCTCAGCTCGCGCAGATGAACGCGCGCCTGAACGCGGCGCATTTCGCGCGCAAGCTGAGCACCCGCGTCCTGATCGGCCTTGTCTTCGGCTTCGCCGCGCTCGCCTGGCTGCTCCGCTCGCCGATCTTCGCACGCGCGGGGCTGCTTGCAATCCCGGCGATGGTGCTCGCTTCGACGATCGCCTCGGCGCTCCACGTCGAGCATGGCGTCGCCTGGTGGAGCGGGGCGATTGCGCTCGTCTTGACGCTGCCGCTTGCGTTCGCGACCCGTACCACCCCCGCCCTCGCCCTCGCCCTGGCCGGTCTGCTCGCTGCCTACGCCGTCTTCCTCGGCGCCTCGCCGGCGACCGTCTCGCTCGCGGCGCTCGGTCCGCACCCCGAAGGCGGCGGGCGTTTCTTCGGGCTCACGAACCAGGTCGAGACACTGCTGCTCGCGCCGACGCTCGCGCTCGGTGCGCTCGTCGAGTTGCCGGTGCTCGCGATTGTCGCGCTCGCCTCGCTCGTCGTCGTTGGCTGGAGCCGTCTGGGTTCGGACGGGGGCGGCCTGATCGTCTACGCGGCGGGGTTTGCGACCCTCGCGCTGCTCGGCCTGCGCGGCCGCGTCACCGTCGCTCGCGCCGCGCTCGCGGCCGTCGCGGTGATCGCAGTCGGCCTCGCCCTGGTCGGAATCGACGCCCTCACCGGCGGCTCGAGCCACGTCACGCACGCGGTCGGGGGTGGCCCCGGCCGTGTTCTCTCAGACCTCGGCCACAGGCTCCGCCTTTCCTGGCGCGGGATCGTCAACAAGACCGACCACCTCGAGATCGCCGTGGTCTCGCTCGTCACCCTCGTCGTGCTGGCCGTGCTCCGGCCGCGCTCACGGACGCTCGACGCGCTGCTCGTCGCTCTGGCCGTTTCGCTCGTCGTCAACGACTCGGGCTTCGACATCCTCCGCTTCGGCGCGCTCGTGGCGATTGCTGTTTTTACCTGGAGTCGAACAATGCGCCTGCGTGATTAGACTCACGCCCCATGCGCGTCCCCGTCGCAGTCCTCGCCGGAGTCTCGGCGCTGTTGGTCGCGGGTTGCGGCTCGCAGGGCGTCGTCCTCCCGACCGCGAACGGCGTCAGCGGGACGCTCCCGAAGCAGCCGACGACGCCTGCACTGGCCAAGGGCGATCCGGCGGCGGGTAAGAAGCTCTTCACGTCAGAGGGCTGCACGGGCTGCCACACCTACGCGCCCGCCGGCTCGAACGCCACGGTCGGCCCCGACCTGGACAAGCTCGCGCAGTACGCGAAGCAGGCAAATCAGGGCCCGGAGCAGCAGTTCGTCGAAGAATCGATCACGAACCCCGGCGCCTACCTCCAGCCCGGGTACCAGAACGTGATGCCAACGACGTACGCCAACCTGCCTCCCAAGCAGATCGCAGACCTGGTCGCGTTCCTGACCGAGAAGCAATAGAAGCGCCCACCCGCGTGATCGACGCGAAGGCCGCGCGCAACGACCCCCAAGCCTATCGGGCCGCGCTTGCGCGCAAGGGTGCTGCCGAGGCGTTCGATGCCTGGCTCGAGGCGGACGAGCGCTGGCGCGAGCTCGTGCCCAAGGTCGACGACCTCCGCTCGCGGCAGAAGCAGCAGGGCAGGCCCACCCCAGAGCAGGTCGAGGAGCTGAAGCAGGTCAAGGAGGAGCTGCGCCAGACCGAGGAGCAGCTCGCGGCCGCGGCAGCCGCCCGCGACGCCGCGCTGGAGGCGCTACCCAACCCGCCGCATCCGGACGTCCCCGACGGCGAAACCGAGGACGACGCCGCCGAGCTCCGCCGCTGGGGCGATCCGCCGAAGCTCGAGCACCCACGAGACCACCTCGAGCTCGGCCGCTTCGAGATGGAGCGCGCCGCTCGCCTCTCGGGCTCCCGCTTCGGCTACATCGTCGGCGACTCCGCGCTGCTCGAGCAGGCGATCTTCCGCCTCGCTATCTCCCGGCTCGTCGAAGGCGGCTTCACGCTGATGCGCCCGCCCGTGCTCGTCCGCGAGCACGCGATGTATGGCACCGGCTTCTTCCCGACCGACCGCCATAACATATACGAGATCCCGAGCGACGCTCTCTACCTGACGGGAACCTCCGAGGTCGCGCTGGCCGGGTTCCACATGGACGAGATCCTCGAGGCCGACTCGCTACCGCTCCACTACGCCGGCTATTCGACCTGCTTTCGCCGCGAGGCCGGCGCCGCGGGCAAGGACACACGCGGCATGTTTCGCGTCCACCAGTTCGACAAGGTCGAGATGTTCGTCTACTGCCGCCCGGAGGAGTCCTGGGACGAGCACGAGCGGCTGCTGGCGATCGAGGAGGAGCTCGTCCAGACGGTCGGCCTCCCGTACCGCGTCGTCGACGTGGCCGCGGGCGACCTCGGCGCCCCCGCGGCAAGGAAGTACGACGTCGAGGCGTGGTTCCCGAGCCAGGATCGTTACCGCGAGATCACCTCTTGCTCGAACACAACCGACTTTCAGGCTAGGCGGCTGCAGATCCGCTTCCGCCCGAACGGCGGGCCGCAGCCGGTGCACACGCTCAACGGCACCGCGGCGACAGACCGCTGGCTACTCGCCGTGCTGGAGAACTTCCAGCGCGAAGACGGGTCGGTCGAGGTTCCCGCGGCGCTGCGGGAGCACGGAGCACCAGTGGAGATCAGGCCGTCGTAGCTTGCGGCCCGGCCGCGCCGACGTTGAGTCGGCGCCGCTGCTCGAGATCGCTCTCCGCAGAGTCAAGAGCGTGCTCACGAGCGTTCAGGCTCTGCTCGAAGCGCTCGAGCTCGGTCTGGCGCACGTCCAGCGACCGCTGCCGCCGCTCGACCGACGCCTCGAGATCCGCGGCCTGCGCCTCCCGCGAGCCGAGCCCCTGCTCGGCGACCGCTAGCCAGGCGCCCCGCTCGGTCAGCTCGGCCGAGAGCTGATTCAGCTTCGCCTCGCGCTCGTCGAGCTCGGGGAGCCGCTGCTGTGCCTGCTCGACCCGCCGCTGTTCCTCGCGGAGATCGCGCAGCCCGTTCGCGACCTTGGCCTCGGCGGCGGCGAGCCGGCCTGCGCGGGCTTCGAGCTTCTCCCCCAACAGGGCGATCCGCGGCTCACGCTCGTCGACCTCGGCCGCGCGGCGCCGCGCGTCCTGCTCGCGCGGCTCGAGCTCCGCGAGCCGCCGCTCCGCCTCTGCGAGCAGCTTCTCCGCGCGCGCTTGGTCGGCCTCCAGGAGCGCCCGTAGGGTCGACAGCTCGGCCTCACGCGGTGCGAGCGCTGCCACAGCGGCTTCGCGGGCCTCGATCTCGGCAAGCCCGCGCGCCAAGGCCTGCTCACGCTCGGTCACGTTTTGCTCCCGCTCGGCGAGCTGCAACTCGGTCGCCGCGACCCATTCGCCCCGCTCGTCGACCTCGATCAGCCGCGCGCTCACCTCGGCCTGCATCGTCTCGAGCTCGACGAGCTGGCGGCGCCCCGCCTCGACGCGAGCCTCGGCGTCCTGGACGAGACCCTCGCGAAGCCGAAGACTTTCCGCCGCCGCCGCAAGCGCCTGCTCGCGTTCGGCGAGGTTGGTTTCCTGTGCGGCTAGCTCGGTAGAGCGCTCACCCAACTCCTCCCACAGCGCCGCGACGCGGGCGCTCCGCTCCTCGAGCTCCGCCGCTCGCTGGCGCGTTGCCTCGTCCCCACGCCGCTCTCGCTCTGCGAGCGCCTGCCAAGCAGACTCCAGTTCCCGCTGGTCGGGCATTGTCTTCAATTCTGCGTCGGGCCCCGGCTACCCTTCCCGCTCGGCGGGGTGCTTAGTGAACGGAGGCGAGCAAAGCCCGCCTCCGCGACAATGGGGTTCGGCGGGGTGCCGGAGCGGTCGAACGGGGCGGTCTTGAAAACCGCTGGCGGCCGAAAGGTCGCCCGTGGGTTCAAATCCCACCCCCGCCGCTCAACCCTTTTTGAGAAACCCTGGGCTAACGGAGTAACGTTTGGCGGTGGCCGACTTCGAAAGTCCCACCGATCTCACGTTCAACCGGGGACTGATCGCCGACCCCGAGGCCTTTGCTCGCCAGGCCAATGCCTCCTCGTGGTTGTTCCTGTGCGGCGAGGAATTCGCCGCGATGGAGGGAGGAATGTCCTACGCCAGCGTCCAGGCGGCCGTCCCCGAGTCGGCCAATGTCGTCAGCGATCCGCCTCGCGTGCTCGACACCGACCTGGCGAGGCAGCAGGTCGCCGCGCTCGACCAGTTGCCGCGGCCGACCCTTGTGACGTGTCGCGTGGGCCCTCGCTCGTCGGCACTGGTTTACCTCTACGCCGGTCTCAGAGCGGGCGCATCGGCGGACGAAGTACTGGCGCGAGCCGAGGCGGACGACGCGCCCTTCATCCGATCTGACGAGCTCAGGTCGTGGGTCGCGCAGAACCTCGAAGAGCTCTCCTGAGTAAGACCCGGGGCCTCAGTACGATCCACGGATCGCTACCCGCCAGGCCATCTGAGTGAAGACGCGGCTTAGGCGGGCAAGCGCCAGCGGCGCCACAACCACCAGATGCCGGCCAGGGCAGCGCTGGCGTAGAGGTAGCCGATCAGGAGATCGACCACATAGTGGTTGCCGGTGTAGACCACCGCGAACGACTGCGCGAGGGGGTAGAGCACGCCGACGCCGAGAGCCCACCAGCGCCAGCGCGTCTTCCACACGAGCGTGACGACGAAGAGGAAGCAGAGGAACGCATAGCCGGCATGGAGCGACGGGATCGCCGCGTACGGATTCGGGTCGATCAGTTTCGAGACGGAGATCGCGTGGTAGCCGTGCGCGCCCGAGGGATCGGGCGCCGGATTGTGCGGGATCCGGATCAGGCCAGGCAGCATGCCCTTCTCACCCGCGGCCCACGGCGGAGCCGCCGGAAAGAGTAGGAAGGTGAGCGCGCCGACGAACGAAAGCGTGATCATGGTCGCCGCGAAGCGGTAGAAGAGCGCCCTTCGCTTGACCCAGAGCGCGAATGCGAGCAGGGGCGGGACGATGAAGTGGAGCCGCGTCACTACGAGCACGACGTGGTCGTACCATTGCTGCGTCCCGTTCCACAGCCAGTGCTGCAGCGACTCGGAGGGAACGGCCCCGAAGATGAACTTGTCCGCGTCCAACTGGGGTAGGTAATAGGGATGCGGGCTCAAGAGATGCGCAATTCCGCGAGACTGCGCGTAGATCACCAGCAACACGGCGAAGGGAACGAAATCGAGCAGATAACGACGTCCCCGGCGCAGCACGAGAGCGGGCACCAACAGCGCGAGCAGGTAGCGGTCAGGCGTGAGCCCGAGCCCGAACAGCCAAATCGCGATCCCGAGCGCGACGGTCAGTCCGCCCGCCGCGAGCAGCGCCGTGCGGCGATCCAGGTCCTCGCGCGGTGGGCCCCACCTCTCGGCGGCCTCGCGGTCGCCCTCGCCGTACTCGTACGGCTTCCCTTCTGGAACGCTCCACTCACCGCCGACGAGGGGGGCTACGCCGAGGTGGCTCGGTTGTGGAGCGACGGCGCGACCCTCTACGGCGGCGCCTGGGTCGACCGCCCGCAAGGCCTCATACTCGTTTTTCGCGCTCTCCATTTGATCGGCGGCTCCCCGTTGGCAATGCGCGCAGCCGCGGCGGTAGTCGCGGCGCTCGTCGTCGCCGCGACGATGCTGCTCACCCTCCGGCTGGCTCGCGGGAGGATAACGGCGGTCACGGCCGGGCTGCTGGCGGCAACCGTCGGGGCGTCCCCATTCATCGAGTCGTTCACGCTCTCGGGCGAGCTCCTGGCGTCGCTGCCGGCGGTGCTCTCGCTCCTCTGCTTCTGCCTCTACCTCGAGCGCAGCGAGCGCGCCGGGCCAAGTAACAGTCTGTTCCTAGGTTCGACATGGCCACAAGGGCGAAGGTGGTCGGTCGTTCAGCCGGTTCCTGCAAGTAACAGGCTGTTACTAAGTCTGGTCGGCGCCGGCGTGCTGACCGGGATCGCGGTGCTGATCAAGCAATCCGCCTTCGACGCCGGCCTGGCGGCCGTCGTCTACCTGCTCTGGCGCGAACGAAGACGTGGTCTTGCGCCGGCCGCCGTTCTCGTTGCCGGCGCGCTCGTGCCCGTCGCGATCGCCGCGGCCAGCGCGGCGCGGCTGAGCTCCTGGCTCTACGCGGTCGTCGGTTACCGCTTCGATGGCGACTCGCTCTTGAACGGATCGCTGAGCGGGCGGGCTCACCAGTTCTGGCTCTCGCTGCCGCCCACCGGCAAGGCGCTCGGCCTGCTTGCGGTGCTCGCGGCCGTCGGCTGGCGGCGCTCGCCGCTCGTCGGCCGCATCTGGCTGGGCGCGGCCGTCCTCGGCGCCATCGCCGGCGGCAACTTCCACCCGCACTACTACATCCAGCTCGTGCCGCCGCTCTCCCTGCTTGCGGCCGTCGGCGTCCGCACCCTGTGGCTCTCGGCGCCGCGACCCGCGATCGCGGCGGCCGGGGCGGCGGCGGCGGCGACGCTCGCGCTGGCGCTGCCCGTCGCCTGGGCGACCCCCCACGAGCAGGCGAAGACGATCTGGCCTGCCGATCCGCACCTCGTCCACGACGCCGCCCTAGCGCGCTACGTGCGGGCGCACACGCTCCCGAGTGAGCGAGTGCTCGCGGTCTGGGCCGACGCCGACCTCTACTACCTCGCCGACCGCCGGCCCGCCGTCCGCTACCTCTGGTCGCGGAACATTGCCTCGATTCCGGGCGCCCTCCAGGCCGTCCGCCACGCACTGGCGACGCGGAGGGCGGAGCTCGTGGTCGTCGTCCAGCCGCCCACGAAGCTCGATCCGAGCGGCCGCACCGCCGCCTTGCTACGGCGCGAGTACCGCCGTGTCGCACTCGTGGGCGGCGCGTCCATCTACCGAAGCAAGAGCCACAGGAAGGCGAGCGCGACCAACAGCCCGACCGCGACGTAGCGAACGACCGGAGAGTCGGACGGAGCCGCAAGTACCAGAGATCCCCCGGACGGGGGGTCAAATGCGGTCGCGGTTCCCCAAAGATGAAGGGCGTGGATCGAGTGTCTGCGGCGGCCCTCTCCATGCCACCTTCGGGCGGCATCCCGACGACCGGAAACGGCCATCCCGATCGGCACGACCTCGTCGACTCGTACCGCAGGCTCGCGGACGTCTTCCACCACGTCCTCTCCGAGCAGGCCCTCGACACGCTGCTCGACCGGATCGCGGACACGCTGGCCGAGCTGATCCCGTACGACACGCTCAGCATCTTCGAGGCCGACGAGGCCCAGACCGAGCTTGTCCCCGTGCTGGCGCGAGACCGCTGGGCCGATGAGATCATGCGCAACAAGATCGGGTTCGGCGTCGGCATCGCGGGCTGGGCCGCGCAGCATCGGGAGCCGGTGCTGACGAACGCTGCCCACCTCGACCCGCGGATGATGGTCGTGCCGGGCACGCCGCCGGACGAGCGCGAGGCGCTGATCACCGTGCCGCTGATCGCACGCGACTCGGTCAAGGGGGTCCTCAGCATCTACCGGCTCGGCGAGCAGGCCAGCTTCGACAGCGAGGAGTTCGAGCTTGCCAAGCGGTTCGGCGACGCGGCCGCGCTGGCGCTCGACAATGCCAAGACACGCGCGCGGCTGGAGCGGCAGGCCCAGACCGATTCGCTGACCGGACTCTACAACCACCGCTATTTCCACGAGCACGTGCGCTCGGAGCTGACCCGGGCGAGCCGCAACCGGGACTCCGTGGCGTTGCTGATGCTGGACATCGACGATTTCAAGAAGGTCAACGACATCTACGGACACGGGGTCGGCGACCAGGTGCTCCGTGAGCTCGCGACGCAGCTGAAGGCCGCCGTGCGCGGGTCGGACCTCGTCTGCCGGCTCGGCGGCGAGGAGTTCGGGGTCGTCATGGGCTCTTGCGGCACCGAGGATGCGGTCGCGCTCGCGAACCGGCTGACCGAGCGCCTGAAGGAGCTCGAGTTCGGCCCGGCCGGCAAGATCACGGTCTCGGTCGGCGCCGCGGAGGGGCCTTCCGATGCGTCCAACCCACGCGAGCTGATCGCCTGCGCCGAGGCCGCAATGATGACCGCCAAGGCGCGGGGCAAGGATCTGATCGTGCTCTTCGACGATTCGACATTCGAGCGTCCCGACCCCACGTCGGTCGCGAACTCCCGCGTCCGCTCGATCGCGCATCTCAAGATGCTGCAGAGCCTCGCGGGGAAGCTGAACCGGCTGAACGACGTCCGCGAGATCGGAACGGCGATCGCCGACGAGCTGCGGGGCCTGATCGATTACCACAACTGCCGGGTCTCGATCGTCGACGGCGACGACGTCATCCCGATCGCCTTCCGCGGCATCCTCTCCTCGCGAGGCGGGCACGAGGTTGAGATTCCCCGCTCGAAGGTCGGTGAGGGGATCACGGGCCACGCTGTTGCGGAGGGGAAGTCGCTCCTGATCGGCAACGCGCTCGACTGCGACTACGCGGTCACGATTCCCGGCACCGAGCCGCTAGAGGAATCGCTGCTCGCGGTGCCGCTCAACTACGGCTCGCGGGTGATCGGCGCGATCGTGATCTCGAAGCTCGGCCGCGACCAGTTCGACGAAGACGACGTCCGGCTGCTCGAGGTGCTCGGCGGCCATGCCGCGGTCGCGCTCGAGAACGCAAGGTTGTACGAGTCGCAGCGACGGGAGGCCGAGCACTTCAAGGAGCTGCTCGGGTTCAGTCGCGAGCTGGCGACTGCGGAAGGACTGCCGGAAGTGCTTCGCCGGACGGTCGAGCTCTCGGCGATGATCCTGGGAGCGCCCAGGACGTCTGTGTGGATCCAGGACGCTCAGACGCAGGAGCTCGTACCCGGTGCGGTCTGGGGATTCCAGCCTGACCGGCGAGAGCGGATCCTGGGGCTCCGCATCGCCCCCGAGCGCCTGGGGCCGCTCGCTGACCGCGCAGAGCCCTTCGTGCTCGACAACGCCGAGGCGGCGGCAATCCACGGGGTCCCGGAGCTTGATGACGGAACGGCATTCGCGGTCGCACCGATCACCCTCGACGGCGGGCGGTTCTGCTGCATCGTCGCCGCGATCCCACCCGATGCGCCCCACGAGCTGGACGAAGATCACGTCGGGCTGCTTGCAGGACTCGCGCACCAGGCGAAGCTCGCGATCACCAACGCCGGCACCTTCGAGAACCTCGAGGCGACCTTCGTTTCGACCGTGGCCGCCCTGGCGAACGCGCTCGAGGCGAACGACGAATACACGTCGTCGCACACCCGCTGGATCACCGACACGGCTTTGAAGGTGGGCGCGACGCTCGGGTTCGACTCGAAGTCGCTGAAACAGCTCGAGCTGGGGGCGCTCTTCCACGACATCGGCAAGATCGGAATCCCGACGAGCATCCTGCTCAAGCCGGGGCCGCTCACGCCCGAGGAGCGGCGGATCATGCAGCAGCATCCCGAGCTCGGAGAGAAGATCCTTGCGCCGATCGACCGCCTGGCGGAGGTGCGCTCGATCGTACGGAGCTGCCATGAGCATTACGACGGAGGGGGCTACCCCGACGGGATCTCGGGCGACGAGATCCCGTTGGAGGCGCGGATCATCCTGGTCTGCGACGCGTTCCACGCGATGACGACCGACCGGCCGTACCGGAAGCGCCTGTCGGTCGAGGAGGCCTGCCGTCGGCTGCGCGAGGCCGTCGGTACGCAGTTCGACCCGACCGTGGTCGAGGTCTTCCTTGGGCTGCGCGGCGAGATCTGGTCGCCTTCCGCGGCTCCGGAACTGCTCGCCTCCTAAAGCCTGTTTCAGAAAGAGTTCACCGGTCCCGTTCCGCGAACCGGGATGAGACGGACGCCCGGGCGGAGCCCGGGCGTCCTCCATGTCGGCGTCGCAAGCGACCGCCTAGGCGAACCGAAGCTGCGCCCCGTTCCGAATACAGGGCAGGAACTGACTGGGCAGCCTTCGAACAGGAGGGTGAGATGGAAGGACGCATGACCAGGGACCGGTCGCCCGCCCAGGTACTGACGACGCTGATCGGCGCGGTCTTCATTCTCGTCGGGATCCTTGGCTTCATTCCCGGAATCACCTCGCACCTGTACGGCGGGCTCGACTTCGCCGGACACAACTCGCAGGCAAAGCTCTTCCACGTCTTCCAGGTCAGCTGGCTGCACAACATCGTGCACATCGCCTTCGGACTCGTCGGTCTGGCGTTCGCCCGCACCACGGCGACCGCGCGCCTCTACCTGATCGGCGGCGGCGTCGTCTACCTCGTGCTCTGGTTCTACGGCCTGCTGATCGACCAGCAAGGCGGCGCGAATTTCGTTCCGTTCAACACGGCCGACAACTGGCTTCACTTCGTGCTCGGCGTCGGGATGATCGGGCTCGGGTTCGCGACGACGCGCGAGCGGCGGCTCGTCCCGGTCACCTAGCGCGCGTTCGTCTACCTTGACCTCGCGTGGAGGTCATCGGCGTGTTGCAGATGCTGGACGAGGCGGGGGCCGCGGCCGACGTCCGGCCTGCACTCGCTCTGCTCGCCGCGCCCGAGCCGCTCATCGAGCCGGACGAGCTGACTCCGGCGCTGCGCCGCGCGATGCTCCTGCTCGCGGCGGGCGGCGATCCTCACCGGGAGCTCGAGCTGGACGGACGCGCAGTCAGCGCGCTCGCGGCCGAGCTCGACCGACCGGAGCGCCGCGCAGAGGTCAGCCGCGGGCTGGAGGCTCTACGCGAGGACGCAGCCGGTCTCGCCAACGTCTCCTCTGCGCTCGACGAGCTGCTGCTCGACGCCGGCTTCGCCTGGCAGGCCTATGCCTGCGCGCTGCTAGCCGACGAGCTTGAAGACGACTAGCCCCACCAGAACGCCGCCGCGATCACCACGTAGAGCCCGATGAGGACGACGCCCTCGGGCCAGGTGCTTTCGCCGTCGTAGACGACAGCCGCCGTCACGAACGCCGCCAGGAGCAAAGAGACTGCCAGCAGAGTCGGGAAGACCAGGGTCATGCTCGTGGCGAAGAAGAGGCTCGCGAACAGGATCACTGGGGTCAGCGCCAGCGCCACCTGAAGCGACGAGTTCACGATCACGGAGATCGCGAAGTCCGGCCTGTTTCGCAAGGCAAGCTGGACGCCGACGACGTTCTCCACCGCGTTGCCGGCGATCGCCACGACCACCAGCCCGGCGAAAGTCTGGCTCATATGTAGTGAAGCGGTCGCTGGCTCCAACGCGGAGACGAACCAGTCGCTGACGAACACAGCGCCCGCCGCGGCCGCCGCAAGCACGACAATCGTGGCCGTGAGCGACCAACGCGGCGGCTCGGACGGCACAGCGTCTCCCATCAGGAAGATCCCGAGCGTCGAGACAAAGACGACGAGCAAGACGCCGCCGCAGATCAGGCTCAGTGTCTGCTCGTGCGCTGCGGCGGGAGAGTGCAAGACGTGCGCGAACGTGGGCACGGAGAGGATGGCGGCTGCGAGAAGGGTCAGCGTCGCGATCGTCCTCGCGCGAGGCGAGTCGAACCGCTGCGTGCCGTTTCGGAGCCCTCCTGCGAAGAAGGCAAGCCCGAGCACCAGCAAGCTGTTGGCGAGCACCGAGCCGATCAGCGCCGCCTTGACGACACCGATTAGCCCTTTCTGGAGCGCGAACAGCGCGACGAACAGCTCGGGGAGGTTGCCGAGCGCCGACTGAACCGAGCCGGCGCCGCCTGCCAAGCCTGCTCGCACCGCGCGACGCTATCAACGGGGGGGCCGGCTCCCCCAAAAAGAGGGATCTGGCCCTACAGCGGCGCGCAGGCGCAGCCGATACGAAAACCGTGCGGCCATTTCTGCGTATGAGAGGGGTCTCGTTCGTGCGTACTCGTGCCCTGGTGTTTCTTCCGGTTCTCGCGTTTGCGGCGTCGCTCGCTGCTCCCGCTTCGGCTTCGCAGCTCGTCAACCGCGACGTCCGCAACATCCAGCTCGCGGTGAACAGCAAGGGCGAGGCGCTCGTCAGCTACCGGACTGTGCGCGGTAGGACGCAGCACGTACTCGCCTGGGGCGCGGTCAATGCCCGGCAGCCCAACCGGACGCTCAGGCAGCAGCGCTTCAAGCTCGACTACGCGGGCGGCTGGCGTAAGTACCACAAGCTCTACTGGAAGACCTTCCGAAACAGCTGCAGCGCCTACGACGGTCCGGCGCTTGCGTGGATGGTGAGGGCTTGCAAGGCGCCCGACGGCAGCTACTGGGCGCTCCAGAAGTGGCAGGTTCAGCTGCCCGACCTCGGCTTCACACCCTGGACAGCCGGGCTGCGCCAGTGGGAGCTCCACCTCTCGCACTGGTCGACCGACCTCGCCAAGCTCGAGGTCTGGCAGGACTGGATCTACCACGGCCGCTTCCACCATCTGTTTGGGCGCTACACCTATCTCGGCAAGGCCGTCTACGGCTTCGGCACGACCCATTTCGGGGCGCCGACCGACGGCTACGGCCGGCTGCTCTACCTCGACACCCACAACTCGGCCTACGGCCCCGGCTGGAAGCGCGAGAACTCCTTCGTTGCGCACAACCCGACCGGAACTCCGCCGACGTCGCCTTCGAGGCTGCGATGAACTCGCAGCTCGACTCAATCCTTAACGGCGACAAGCTCTGTAGGCAACACTAGATACGCTCGCCGCCAGTGGTAGGCGGCGACGAGCTTCGCGAGCTGATGCGGCGATTCCCTGCGGGAGTCGCGATCGTCGGCGTCGACCTCGAAGGTGAGCGCCTGGGCCTGACGATCGGCACGCTGATTCCGCTTTCGTTGGAGCCGCCGCTCGTTGGGTTCGCCGTCCGGCGAGGGGCGGCTCTGCACGAGCTGCTGCGCCGCTCGGGGACGTTCGGCGCCAGCCTGCTTGCTGCAGGCCAGGAGGCGGTCGCGCAGCACTTCGCGCGCGGCGTGCCTCCGATCGCGATCTGGGAGGGCATCGACGTGCGCGAGGGCGAGGGCCCGCCGCTCGTGGCTGGCGCGATCGGCTGGCTGACGGGACGCGTCACAGCCGAGGTCACGGCCGGCGAGGACACGTTCTTCGTGGGCGAGGTGCTCTCTGTCGAGGAGGGCGCTCGCGAGCGGCCGCTCGTCTACGTCGACCAGGGCTACGCCAACGCGTGATCGAGGCAGTTGTTTTCGACCTCGATGGAGTCCTGCTCGACAGCGAGCAGGTGTGGGACGAGGTCCGCGAGCAACTGGTGGAGAAGCAAGGCGGCCGCTGGCACGATCGGGCGCAGGCGGAGATGATGGGCATGAGCTCAGTCGAGTGGTCGCGCTACATGCACGACGAGCTCGGCGTTCCCGACACGCCCGAGGAGATCTCGGCCGACGTCGTGCGCCGCCTGGAAGAGGTCTACCGCAAGCGGCTGCCGCTGATCGACGGCGCCCATGAGGCCGTCGAGCGCCTCGCCGCCCGCTGCCCGCTCGGTCTCGCTTCGTCGTCGAACCGCGAGGTGATCGACCTCGTGCTCGACCTGAGCGGACTAGCCCCGTTCTTCGGCGCCACCGTCTCCTCGGAAGAAGTCCCGCGCGGGAAGCCTGCGCCCGACGTCTATCTCGAAGCCGCCCGCGGCCTCGGAGTCCCGCCGGAGCGCTGCACGGCGGTCGAGGACTCGCACAACGGCATCCGTTCAGCCAAGGCCGCCGGCATGCGCGTGATTGCGATTCCGAATCAGCACTATCCGCCCGGCGAGGAGGCGCTGGCCCTCGCCGACGTTACGCTGAGCTCGCTCGCAGAGCTGACGCCTTCTATCGTCGCGTGAGCCTGCAGCGGCGCGGGTGCTGCCGGCACGCTTTTCGCAGCCATGCCGGCGGTTTCATCACCGCCTGCGGCGGCGCGATCACCTGGAAGCTCCACGGGCTCGTGCCGATGTCGGGCGCGAAGTCGTAGGCGGGATCGGCCCCGGTCGCCGAGGCAGCGCCGATCCGGAAATGAAAGCGGCTTGCGCCCCCAAGATCGCGGCGGTTCGCCCTCAGGGTCAGGGTCGAGCCTGCGAACGAACCGCCGAAGGAGCCCGGACGGCTGGTGAAGTCCCAGCTGCCGCGGAAACAACGGCCGAAGACGTAGCGGTCCGAGAGCACGTCGAGCGCGTACTCGGCGCCGAAGGCTCCGCGCGCGCAGCCGGTGCCGGTCTTGCCGTCGGCGTCCACGAAGAGCGAGACGAGATCGGTGTAAGCGAGCGCGACGCGGTTCGGGATCGAGATCCGGAAGAAGACGTTGCCGGCATCGTCGTTCGAAACGTGGACGGCGGTCAGATCGGGAGCCGCCGCCGGCGCGTCGGCAGCCCCGTCGGCGTAGGGCGAACTGTTCGATGCCCCCGCCGACGGCGCGAGCAGCAGCAAGCACGCCGCACCGGCCACGCCAAGCGACAACCTCGGTCCCCGCAAGTCCTCTCCCCTCCTAGCCCCGGTCTCATTGTGGCCGGAGCGCCCGTAAAAGCAAGCTCAGGCGACGCGGCCGAGCAGCACGCAGGCGTTGTGGCCGCCCAGGCCCATTGCGTTCGAGAGTGCGACGTCGACCTGGGCCTCCCGCGCCTCGTTCGGGACGTAGTCCAGGTCGCAGACGGGATCCGGGTGCTCGTAGTTGATCGTCGGCGGCAGCTTGCCCTCGTGCAGGGCCATGACGCACATCATCGCCTCGATCGCGCCCGCCGCCCCGAAGCAGTGGCCCATCATCGACTTCGTCGAGGAGACGGCGAGCTCGTAAGCGTGATCGCCGAAGACGTCCTTGATCGCTTTCGTCTCTGCCGCGTCGCCGAGAGGCGTCGAGGTTCCGTGAGCGTTGATGTAGCCGACGTCCTCGGGCTTCAGGCCGGCACGGTCGATCGCCGCCCGCATCATCTCACCGACGCCGATCGCCTCCGGCTCGGGCTGCGCCATGTGATGGCCGTCGTTCGAGGTGCCGTAGGCGAGCACCTCGGCGTAGATCGTTGCGCCTCGGGCCCGCGCGGCCTCGAGCTCCTCGAGCACGAGCACGCACGCCCCCTCTCCCATGACGAAGCCTGCCCTGGTGGCGTCGAAGGGCCGTGAGGCATGCGGCGGATTCTCGTTCTCGGCGGCCAGGCCTCGCATGGCGACGAACCCGGCCAGGATGATCGGCTGGATCGCCGCCTCTGTCCCGCCGGCGAGCATGGCGTCCGCGTCGCCGCGCTTGATCAGCTCGGCCGCCTCGCCAACCGCGTGCGAGCCGGTCGCGCAGGCCGAGACCGGCGCGTAGTTCGGCCCGCGGATTCCAAGAGAGATCGCCAGCTGACCGCTCGCCGCATCGACGAGCACGCTCGGGATGAAGCTCGGCGAGATCCGTTCGTAGCCGCGCTCACGGAGGATCTCGCCCTGCTGCATGATCCCCGCGATCCCGCCGATCGCCGAGCCGAAGGCAATTCCGACGCGGTGCGGATCAAACCCGTTCAATCCCGCGCTGTCGACCGCCTCCTTACCGGCGGCGAGCGCCATCAGGACGTTGCGGTCGAGCTTGCGCTGCTCCTTCGGGGAGGCCACCCCGGCCGGGTCGAAGTCCTTGACCTCGGCAGCCACCCGTACCGGGTAATCGCCCGCGTCGAAGGCGCGGATCCAGTCGATCCCGCTCTCACCGGCAAGCGCGGCGCGCCAGGTCTCGGGCGCAGAGTTCCCGAGCGGGGTGACCGCTCCGAGGCCGGTGACGACGACTCTGCGCACGACTGCGCATTAGACCTGCCGCAGTCACGGTGCGGTTGCGCAGAGGGACTGTCCCCGGACGGGGACTGTCCCCGAAAACGCTTCGAACCCAGCTCGGCTTTTAGGGACAGACCCCTGCGGGGTCAGTCCCTAGACGGTGACGCCCTCTTCCTTCAGCGAGAGCTCGGCGAACTTGTCCCAGTGCGCGTCGAGCTTCCTCGCCATTGCCTCCTCGTCCTTGCGGTTCTGGCGTGCGACCTCGGCGGTCTCCTCGTCGCCCGCGCGCTGCGCGATCCGCTCGAGCAGTTGGTAGCTCGCGATCTCCAGGTGCTCGGTCGCGTAGCCATCACGTGCGTTCCGGCCCGCCTTCTCGCCGCGGGTGAGGTCGAGGACGCTCTTCAGCAGAGCGCCCGCGATCCCGCCGGCTTCCCTGACCATCGACGGCGTGGCGCTGTGCGCCTCCAGCCGCTGCTGAATCCGCTCGGCGTGGCGCTCGGTCTCGAGCTTGTGCTCGCGGAGCTCGTTCTTGATCTCGGGGTCCTCGGTGGTCTCGATCATCCCGTCCAGCATCCGCCGGACGTTCTGCTCCATCGCGTAGGCCTCGTCGATGTGCTTGACGAGTTGCTCTTTCAGCTGGTCCGAAGCCATCTCTCCTCCTGTCTTGATCCGTTTCAGCTCGAACTTGCCGAACGCCCGCCCGCCAAACATCGCGCGGCCGCGGTAGCCCTGTTCGTCGCGCTCGAGCACGTCGACGAAGCCGACGAACGGCGCGCGGTAGCGGAGCGACAGCCCGACCACGTCGAACGGCACGCCCGGCAGCGGGCCGAGCTTCGTCGCCCCCGCTGCGCCGGAGATCTCCTTGCACACCCCGAGCAGCGGCGGCAACGCGCCGCCGCTGCGCCTGACCTCCCAGACCCCGTCGAGTTCTCCCACTCGGACTAGTCTGCCGACGAAGTGCCGCCGCGAAACCTCCCCTTCCCACCGATGGAGGCGGAGCTCGTAACCGAGCTCCCCGATGGCGCCTGGCAGTACGAGCCGAAGTGGGACGGCTTTCGCGGGGTGATGGAGAACCTGAAGGGCGAGCTCGCCGTCTGGAGCCGAAACGCACGGCCGTTGCTGCGTTATTTCCCTGAGCTCCGCGCGGTCGGCGAGCTGCTGCCGCCTGACTCGGCGCTCGACGGCGAGATCGTGATCGAGCGGGACGGCGTGCTCGACTTCGACGCGATGCAGATGCGGCTGCACCCGGCCGAGAGCCGGATCCGCAAGCTCTCGGCCGAGATCCCGGCGGAATTCATCGCCTTCGACGTCCTCCTGTGGAAGGGCGAGCCGGTACACAAGCTGCCGCTCGCGAAGCGGCGCGCCAAGCTCGAGCGCGTCGGCAAGAAGTTCCGGCTCTCGCCGAAGACGCGTGATCCCGAGCAGGCACGCGACTGGCTGCAGCGGCTCGAAGCGGCGGGTCTCGACGGCGTCGTCGCAAAGCGGCTCGGCGTCCCCTACCTCCCAGGCTCACGTGAGGGCGTCGTCAAGGTGAAGCCGTACCGGACCGCCGACTGCGTGATCGTCGGCTTCCGTTGGAGCGAGAAGGCCGAGGGGCGAATCTCGACGCTCCTGCTCGGCCTCTACGACGCCAAAGGCGGGCTCGACTTCGTCGGCCACTGTTCCGGTTTCCCGGCGGCGGTTCGCCGCGAGCTCGAGGAGGAGCTCCCGAAGCTGCGGGCGCCCGGTGCGATCAGCGGCGACCGCGTCCCGGGAGGCCAGAGCCGCTGGACGCGCGGCAAGGAGCTCGACTGGAACCCGGTCAAGCCGAAGCTCGTCTGCGAGGTGCGCTACGACAAGCTGGAGAAGAACCGCTTCCGGCACGGCACGCGCTTCATCCGCTGGCGTCCGGACAAGGACCCGAAGGACTGCACCTGGCGCGAGGTCAGGCCCCCCAGGCGCCCCGACGACCTGACCGTGCCGGCGCTGTTGGGCGAGTAGGCCAAGAGCTGTCGTCGAAACTGTCCGGGTCGGCCGGCTCCAGCCCGAGCGTCTCGAACCGCGAAGCGAGTGCGGCCTTGCGCCGCCACATGCCCGACGTGGGGTCGCCAACCTGGTCGATCCGCTCGCGCATTGTCTCCAGCGTGAACGCTGCCGGGTCGGCGCCCGCAACCTCGTCCCAGCCCAGCGGCGCCGAGGCCCTCGCGTCCAGGGTCGGCCGGATCGAGTACGCGGCGGCGATCGTCCGGTCTCGCGCGTTCTGCCCGTAGTCGACGAAGACTCCCTCGCGATCGGCGACCTTCCACGTCGTCGTGGCGACGCTCTGGTCGTCGACGCGGCGCTCCACCTCCTGCGCGAGCGCCTTCGCGAACCGCCGCACTTCCGGGAACGGCAACTCCGGCCTGATCGGCGTCAGGATGTGCAGCCCTGTCGACCCGGAGGTCTTCGGATAGCTCGGCAACCCGAGCTCGTCGAGCACCTCCCTGACGACGAGCGCGATCACCAGAACGTGCTCCCACTGGTCGTCCGTCGTCGGGTCGAGGTCGATCAGCATGTAGTCGGGCCGCTCGATGTCGTCCACGCGCGAGTGCCATGTGTGCAGCTCGATGCAGCCGAGGTTGATCACCCAGGACAGCGCGGCCGCGTTGTCGATTACCGCAAAGACGGTCGAGTGCCCGCTCGGGAAGCGGACGAATTGCTCGCCGACGTAGTCTGGGTGAGCTGGCACGCGCTTCTGGTGGAAGAAGTCGCCCTCGACCCCGTTCGGGTAGCGCTTCATATGAAACGGGCGCCGGCGGATGTGGTGCAGCGCGCACGGCGCGACGTCGAGGTAGTACTGGACGAGGTCGCCCTTCGTCAGCCCGCGCTCCGGAAAGAAGAGCTTGTCCGGGTTGGAGATGCTTACCTCGTGGCGGCCGACTCGCATTCGCGCTCTAACTTAAGCCCAGATGCAGCAAAGCCCGCCTGCACAGACGGGCTTCGCGAATGCCGGGAGGGAGAATTCGAGGGGAATTCGAGGGGAGCCGGCTTCTTCAGCATGCATCCGATCCG
>WNGE01001296.1_pt1 | contig 31728 bp, 32 predicted proteins | sample 5400651 | NCBI WGS metagenome assembly WNGE01 (sample SAMN13153370, study PRJNA577476) | soil metagenome | isolation source: 60 cm soil or saprolite under grassland replicate 2 | place: USA:California | collected 2016-06-15
ATCGGTGTGACCGGGACGAAGGGCAAGACGACGACCGTCCGCGTGCTCGGAGCAATGTTCGCCGCAGCCGGACGGCCGGCGCACCTCGCCGGCAACGAGCACCAGCCGCTGAGCGAGGCTGCGGGCGAGGTGTCCGAGGGCGAGTGGGTGGTCTGTGAGCTCTCGAGCTTCCAGCTCGAGGACGTGCACACGCTTGCCTGTGACATTGCAGTCCTTCTCAACATCGAGCCCGATCACCTCGACCGGCACGGAACTCTCGATGCCTACCGGGAGGCGAAGCTGCGCGTCTTCGAGCGGGCGGGGTTGAAGGTCGTTCCTCGTGGGCTCGGTCTCGAGGGCGTGGAGTTTTCCGGCGAGGACCAGCTTCCGGCCGAGCCCGCGATGCCCGGCGCGCACAATCGCGAGAACGCCGTAGCGGCCACCATGGCCGCGCGCGCCGCGGGAATCGACGACGACGCAATCGGCGAGGCGCTGCGCTCGTTCCCGGGCGTCGAGCACAGGCTCGAGCTCGTCGCCGAGATCGAGGGAGTCCGTTACGTCAACGACTCGAAAGCCACCAACACTTCCGCTGCCCGGCGTGCGCTCGCGGCCTACGACGCGCCGCTCCGGCTGATCCTCGGTGGGCGGGCAAAGGGTGAGAGCTTCGACGGCCTCGCCGCAAAGATCGGCCCCAGGGTCCGGTCCGTCCACCTGATCGGAGAGGCGGCCGGCCAGCTTGCCTCGGCGCTCGAGAAACACGGCGTCCACTACGAGCTGAACGGCGATCTCGAGACCGCCGTCCGGTCCGCAGCCGCCAAGGCCGAGCCCGGGGACGTCGTGTTGCTGTCGCCGGCCTGCGCGAGCTACGACCAGTTCTCGAACTTCGAAGAGCGCGGAGAGGCATTCCGCCGGCTCGTGGAGGCGCTGCGATGAAGGGGAAGGGCGAGCTCGACGCGCGGCTCCTCATCCTCGTGACGCTCGCGCTTGTCGCCTTCGGCCTCGTGATGGTCTACAGCGCGACCTCGGCTTCGGCCGCGATTGCAGGCCACGATCCCAGCTACTACCTCAAGCGGCAGGGCGCCTATGCCCTGGTCGGGCTCGCGCTCATGGTCATCGCATCGAGGGTGAGCTTCCGCAGATTGCGCAAGCTCGCACCAGTGCTCGTGGCCACGAGCATCGTCCTCTGTGTTGCCGTTCTCGTGCTCGGAAGCTCCATCAACGGCGCCCGCCGCTGGCTCGCCGTCGGGCCGGTGGCCTTCCAGCCCTCCGAGCTTGCGAAGCTGGCGCTGGCCGTCTGGGCGGGGATCTATCTCGCCCGCCGCGGCGCGCCGAAGACTCTCCGCGAGCTCGCGCGGCCCGTGGGCATCCTCGCCGGTCTCTTCTGCATCCTCCTGCTGGCGGAGCCCGACCTCGGCACGGCAATCGCGCTCCTCCTCATGCTGGGGGCGATGCTCGCCGTCGCAGGGACGCCGCTCAAGACGCTCGGCCTGGCCGGCGCGGGGGTCACGCTCGTCACGCTCGTGGCCGTCTGGTTCGAGCCCTACCGCCGGGCCCGCATCTTCAGCTTCCTCCATCCGTGGGCCGACGCCCAGGGAGCCGGGTACCAGACGGTCCAGGCGATGATCGGCCTCGCCTCCGGAGGGTTCTTCGGCGTCGGTCTGGGCCACGGCACCCAGAAGATCTCGTACCTGCCCGAGGCGCACACCGACATGATCTTCGCCGTCATCGGCGAGGAGCTCGGGCTCGTCGGGACTGCCTCGCTGATCTTCGCGTACGTCCTGTTTGCGTGGGCGGGCCTGAAGACCGCGCTGCACTGCCGGGATCCGTTCGGGAAGCGGCTCGCCGCGGGCCTGACGGCGCTCGTCTGCTGCCAGGCTGCGATCAATCTCGCGGCAGTCCTCGGGCTGGCGCCGCTGACCGGAATCCCGCTCCCGTTCGTCTCGTACGGCGGCTCGAGCCTCGTGGTCGAGCTCGTCTCGGTCGGAATCCTCCTTAACATCGCCGGTAATGGCGCTCGAGCGGCAAGTGAGGTGTCTGATCGCGGCCGGCGGAACGGCAGGGCACGTGCTGCCGGCGCTCGCGGTGGCGAGCGAGCTCTCGAGCCGCGGCGTGCTGGTGACGTTCGCCGGGTCGCCGGATCGCGTCGAAGCGCAGCTCGTTCCTGACGCCGGGTACGAGCTCGACACGTTCCGTATCGCCGGGCTGCCGCGCAGGCCGTCTCCTGCGCTCGTCAGCTCGGTGCTGCTCGCCGGGCGCGCGCCGCTCGCGTGCGCCCGCATCCTCGCCCGCCGGCGCCCCGACGTCGTGCTCGGCGGCGGCGGATACGTCTCCGGCCCGATGGTCTACGCGGCCTGGCGGAAGCGGACTCCCGCCGCGCTGGAGGAATCCGACGCGCGGCTCGGGCTCGCGAACCGGCTCGCCGCACGCTTTGCCCAGCGCATCTTCCTCGCCTATGAGCTGCCTGACCGCGGTGGCGCGAAGTACCGTGTCGTCGGCCGGCCCATCCCGGAGCAGGCCCGGCCGCTGGACCGCGCCGTCGCTCGCGCCCAGCTCGGGCTCCCGGCCGACGGCCCGGTGCTCCTGATCGCCGGCGCGCGTGCGGGGGCCCAGGCCCTGAACGAGCTCGCGATTGAGTCGTTCGGCGCCGTAGGGCCGGCCGTCCTGCACGTCTGCGGCGAACGCGACTACGGCGCGTTGCGCCGGCGCGTCTCACGCCCGGAGTACCGACTCGTGCCGGTCCTCGACGGGCTCGGTGCGGCATACGGCGCCTGCGACCTCGCGATCATGCGCTCGGGGGGCACGGTGTGGGAGCTCGCCGCGGCGGGCCTGCCGGCGATCCTCGTTCCCTATCCGTTTGCCACGGGCGACCACCAGACGCTCAACGCCCGCCACTTCGCGCAAGGCGGCGGCGCGATCCACGTGCCGGAGACGGAGCTCGGGCACGTGCCGGAGCTCGCGCGCTCGCTGCTGGACGATGCGGATCGGCTGGTGCTGATGGGTCAGCGCATGCGCGAGCTCGCCAGGCCGGATGCGGCGCGCGTGATCGCGGAGGAGCTGATCGCTCTTGCCGCCGCTTGAGGGCCGCCGCATCTGGTTCGTCGGGATCGGAGGCGCCGGGCTCTCGGCGTACGCCGCGATCGCGGCCGCCTGGGGCGCGGCGATCGGCGGCTGGGACCGCGTGGACACGAGCTACCTCGAGCCCCTACGCGGGCATGAGGTCGTGATCGCGCCCGAGCCGGTTGTCCCCGACGGCTGGGAGGTCGTCGTCTCGAGCGCGTATCCCGGCGTGACGGGGCGGTCGCGCGCCGAGTTTCTGGCCGAGCTCGTTTCATTGCGCGACTCCATCGTGGTCGCAGGCGCACACGGCAAGACGACGACGACGGGGATGATCGCGTACGTCCTCGAGCGCCTGGGCCGAGATCCCGCGTTCGCGATCGGCGGCGGCGTCCCGCAGCTCGGCGGCAACGCGGGTGCAGGCGACGGCTGGTTCGTCGTCGAGGGCGACGAGTCGGACCGGACGATCGCCGCGCTCCGTCCCCGCGTCGCCGTCGTGCTCAACGTCGAGCTCGATCACCACACCGAGTTCGCGTCGCTCGCCGAGGTGGAGGCCCTGTTCGACGAGTGGCTCGCACACGTTCCGCACGTCGTGCGGGCCGATGAGCTCGAACCGGTCGACTTCGACCTCGCGCTGCCTGGTCAGCACAACCGGGTGAATGCCGCCGCGGCGCTCGCCGCGCTCGATCACTGCGGTGTCTCTCCCGAGGACGCGAAGCCTCACATCGCGGACTACCAGGGAGCGGGTCGCCGCTTCGAGCTGCGCGGCGAAGTGGACGCCATTCGCATCTACGACGACTACGCGCACCATCCGACGGAAATCGCCGCCACGCTCGCAGCGGCGCGTGAGCTCGGCGCGCGTCACGTGCTCGTCCTCTTCCAGCCGCACCTCTACTCGCGCACACGACATCTCGCACACGAGTTCGGCCGTGCTCTCTCCGCCGCCGATGCCGTTGCCGTCACCGACGTCTACGCCGCGCGCGAGCGGGACGGGACCGGCGTGTCGGGCAAGTTGGTCGTCGACGCCGTGTCCGATGCGCGTCCAGGAATCCAGGTCGGCTGGATGCCGAGCCTCGAGGATGGCGCCCGCTGGCTGGCCGGCCTCGCGCGTCCCGGCGACCTCGTTCTCGCCGTCGGCGCCGGCGATGTCGACGCGGCGGTGCCGCTGGTGCTCGAGGCGCTCTCTTGACCATCGAGGAGCGGGTGCCGCTGGCGCGGTACACGACGCTCGGCACGGGTGGGCCGGCCCGCTGGTTCGCCCGGCCGCACACGCTCGGCGACCTCGAAGAAGCGCTCGCGTTCGCGGAGCACGAGGGCGTGTCGGTCACGGTCGTCGGGCTCGGCTCGAACGTTCTCGCCGCGGACGAGGGCGTCGATGGGCTGGTGCTCAAGCTCGGCGGCGAGTTAGTGAGCGTCGACGTCGCGGGCGATCGCGTCGTTGCAGGCGGCGGCGCGACCAACGCCGTCGTACTGCACCGGGCTCGCGATGCTGCGCTCGGCGGCTTCGAGTTTGCGTGTGCGATCCCGGGGACGACCGGCGGCGGCGTGTGGATGAACGCCGGCGCGTACGGCGGAGACTTTGCCCAGGTGCTAGAGCGGGCGCTCGTCGTGACGGCCTCCGGGTCGGACTGGCTCACGCCCGAGGGGCTCGGGCTCAGCTACCGCCATTCCGACCTTCGGGACGGGCAGGTGGTTGCGCGGGTCGAGCTGCGGCTCACACCGCTTCCGGTGGAGGAGATCAGGTCGACGATCGCGCAGCTCCAGTCGCAGCGCAAGGCCGCGCAGCCGACGAACAAGCGGACGTTCGGCAGCGTCTTCGAGAATCCCGCGCACGAGCTGACGGCGGGGCGGATGCTCGAGGCGTGCGGCCTGAAGGGCCATCGCATCCGCGGCGCTCAGATCTCGCCGATGCACGCGAACTTCATCGAGAACGCGGGTGACGCGCGCAGCGCCGACGCGGTCGCCCTCATGGCCGAGGCGAGGAGGCGTGCGTTCGCACAGTTCGGCGTCGAGCTCCGGCACGAGGTCCGCTTTCTCGGCCTGCCGGAGCTCGCCCCCGTGACGTAGGAGCGCCTCCCGCGGCGGCGAAGTTCGCTGCGTGAGAGGTCCGCCACGTGACTCGCCTGCGCGCGCAGCCGTCGCCAGGCTGCCGCCGCGACCGCGCGTGGCGCAGCTCGTCCCTTCGAGCCGGTCAATCGCCCTGAGCCTGGCGCTGGCCGTGCTTGCCGTGCTCGCGTATCTCGTCGCCCGTGAGACGCCCGTCTTCGCCGTGCGCACGATCGAGGTCGCGGGCGTGCGCCCGGCCGACGCCCGGCGCGTCGAAGCAGCGCTGCGTCCGCTGCAGGGAAAGAGCCTCCTCGAGATTCGAGGCGATGACGTGGCGCGCCTCGCGACCGCGCTGCCTTCGGTCGCCGGCGTCAGCTACGACCGCGCATTTCCGAGCACGTTGCGCGTGCGCGTCGAGAGGGAGCAGCCGGTCGCCGTCGTCAGACGAGGTGTCGAGGCTTGGCTCGTGTCCCGTCGCGGACGCGTGATCAAGCGGATCGCGCAGCGCACACACAGGGCGTTGCCGCGCATCTGGTTGCGCCAGACTGTTGCCGTCTCGCTCGGCGGAACGCTGCCGTCCGGCGGCGGGGCCGAGGAGGTGACGATGCTCGACGCGCTGAACGGCGGGCGCATCGGCGCCCGCGTCGGAAGCGTCCACGAAATGGAAGGACAGTGGGTCTACGTCCTCCGCGGAGGTCTGGAGGTGCGGGTGGGCGCGCGATCCCAGCTCGCCTTGAAGCTCGCGATCGCGCGCAGGATCCTCGCCCGGACGCCCGTGTTCGGGTACCTTGACGTCAGCGTTCCGGAACGACCTGTGGCCACCCAGGAGCCTCAACTCTCAGGTTGAGGTCTACTGTTGAGCAGCGAACCTTGTTGACAATGCAGACACGCGGCCGTACATTGAAGCGTTGCAGCCAGATCGACTGCCCCTATCCTCCACTACAGCTTGAGGTCGAGGCGACTTGAGATGAGAGACCAGAGTGGCAACTACCTCGCAGTGATCAAGGTCGTCGGCATCGGCGGCGGAGGCACGAACGCCGTCACGCGCATGGTCGAGGCCGCACTGTCGGGCGTCGAGTTCATCGCGGTCAACACCGACGCGCAGGCACTGCTGATGGCGGAAGCGGACGTGAAGATCCAGATCGGCTCGCAGGGCACCCGCGGGCTCGGCGCCGGCGCGGACCCCGCCGTCGGACTCTCCGCCGCGACGGAGAGCAGCGACGAGCTGAAGGAGGCGCTGAAGGGCGCCGACATGGTTTTCGTGACGGCGGGCGAGGGCGGCGGCACCGGCACCGGCGGTGCGCCGGTTCTCGCCGAGCTCGCAAAGGCGGTCGGCGCGCTCACGGTCGGAGTCGTAACGCGGCCGTTCTCGTTCGAAGGACGCCGGCGCGCCGAGCAGGCGGAGCGCGGTCTCGAAAGCCTGCGCGACCAGGTCGACACGCTGATCGTGATCGAGAACGACCGGCTCCTGCAGGTCGTCGAGAAGCGCACGTCGATCGTCGACGCGTTCCGCATGGCCGACGACGTGTTGCGCCAGGGCGTGCAAGGCATCACCGACCTGATCACGGTCCCCGGCCTCGTGAACCTCGACTTCGCCGACGTTCGCACGATCATGACCGACGCGGGGTCCGCGCTGATGGGAATCGGAAGCGCGTCCGGCGAGAACCGCGCGGCCGAGGCCGCGCGCGCGGCGGTCTCCTCGCCGCTGCTCGAGGCGTCGATCGAGGGCGCGACCGGAATCCTGCTGAACATCACCGGCGGTCCCGACATCGGGCTGTTCGAGGTGAACGAGGCGGCCGAGGTCGTGACGAGCGCCGCGGATGCGAACGCCAACGTGATCTTCGGCGCGGTGATCGACGAGTCGAAGGACGACGCCGTGACCGTCACGGTGATCGCGACCGGCTTCGGCGGAGACCGCCGACGCCGCCGTCGCGCGGAAACTCCGTCGATCCTCAGCGAGGAGCCGCTCGCCCCCCGCGAGGAGAAGTTCGAGGGCACGGAAGACATCCTCGACGTCCCAAGCTTCCTCCGGGACGAATAGAGCCGGTCCGCCGGAGCAACTCGGCTCAGACACTTCAAGCACCGTAAAGCTCGCAACAGAGCCAAATGGACGCGCGCCGGTGAGGCGGTGAGCAACGATTTCTCCCAGGATGTTTAGCCACCGTGAAAGGCGGCGACAAACCTCCTGCCCTCATAGGGTCGACGCCGCAGTTGACCCAACGACCCGGTCCAGCCGCCCCGGTCGTCTCCCGCGCTAAGTGGGGAATGGTCGGGGCGGCCCCCATTCTCTTTTCCTCGCCCGCTTCGCTTTCCGCTCGGGGCTGTGCTTGTCCCTCGCTTCGCTCCGCTCGCGCTCGGGGTTCGCGCCTTCGGCGCTTGCATTGGTCGGCGGTCAGAGGGCGGCTTCTTCGATGAGCCGGGGTTTCGTCGCGGCGGAGCCGCGCCGTTGCCGGACGGTTTAGCGGTAACTCTTCATTAGCATCGCTCGGGTGGCGCAGACGCTCCAGCGGACTCCGCTCTTCGAACGGCACCTCGCACTGGGCGCGCGGATGGTGCCGTTCGCCGGCTGGGAAATGCCGGTTCAGTACGACGGCGTCATTCCCGAGCACCGCGCCGTCCGCTCCGATTGCGGCGTCTTCGACGTCTCGCACATGGGCGAGCTCGAAGTGGAGGGAATGCGCGCCTTCGACCTGCTGCAATCGCTGCTCTCGAACGACGTCTCCAAGCTCGGCGTCGGCGACGCTCAGTACACGCTGCTGACGAACGAGAGCGGCGGCATCGTCGACGACCTAATCGTCTACCGCACGGACGACTACCGCTACCTGTTGATCGTCAACGCGTCGAATCGAGAGGCGGACTATCGCTGGCTGAAGGAGCGGGAGATCCGCGGCTCCGACGTGCGCGACTTCTCCGAGGAGTACGCGCTCTTGGCCGTGCAGGGGCCGCGCTCCCTCGCGCGCCTGGGCTTGCCGGACGCCAAGGCCTTCACGTGGGCGATGGGTGAGCTCGACGGCATCGAGGTCATGGTCAACCGGACGGGCTACACGGGCGAGCTCGGCGTCGAGCTGATGTGCCCCGCCGAGGACGCGCCGGCGCTCTGGGACGCCGTCGTCGCCCGCGGTGCGAAGCCTTGCGGCCTCGGGGCGCGCGACACGCTTCGACTCGAGGTCTGCTACCCGCTGCACGGCAACGACATCACTCCGGACATGGACGCGATCTCCGCCGGCCTCGGCTGGACGTGCGCCCTGGATACCGAGTTCACCGGGGCGGCCGAGCTACGGCGCATCAAGGCCGAGGGACCGGAGAGCAAGCTCGTCGCATTCGTGATGACCGAGAAGGCGATCCCTCGCCAGGGAATGCAAATCGCGAACGGCGGCGTCGTCACGTCCGGCAGCCACTCGCCGATGCTCGACATCGGCATCGGCATGGGCTACGTCCCCGCGACGGACTCAGGGGCGGGGACGGAGCTCACGATCGACGTGCGAGGCCGGCCGCGAGGCGCGCGCGTCGTGCAGAAGCCGATCTACAAACGAGAGGAGAGTTAGTGCCCCATCCGGCAATAGACAGTGCGTTTCTGACGGAGCACGAGCCCGCCATGCGGCGTCCTCGGTCGGCCCGATATAAACCCATATCGAGCCTCCCTGCGTCCTTGCCTGGCGACCTCGTGCTGTCGCCAGAAACGCGAGACCATTACCGGATGGGGCACTAGTGTCCGCGCCGGAGTCGTACCCCGACGACCTCAAGTACCACTCGGAGCACGACTGGGCCCGCGTCGACGGCGATGAGGCGACGCTCGGGATCACGTGGTTCGCGCAGGACGCGCTCGGCGAGCTGGTGCACTACGAGCCTCCGGACGAGGGCTCGACGATCTCGAAGAACGAGTCGTACGGCGAGGTCGAATCGGTCAAGGCGGTCTCGGATGTGGTCGCGCCGCTCTCCGGCGAGGTCCTCGAGGTGAACTCCAAGGTCGTCGATGCGCCCGAGACCGTGAACGACGACCCGTACGGCGAGGGCTGGCTCGTTCGCATCAGGCTCACCGACGCGGCCGAGGTCGACTCACTTCTCGACGCGGGCGCGTACCGCGCTCTGCTCGAGACCTCGTGAGCTACCTCTCGCTGACCGACGCGGACCGCGAGGCAATGCTCGCGGCGATCGGCGTCGACACTGTCGACGAGCTCTTCCGCGACATTCCCGCCGGCATGCACTACGGGCGCGAGCTCGACCTCGAGCCCCCGTTGGCCGAGGCCGAGCTGCAGCGGCACCTCGAGGAGCTCGCCGCACGCAACGCCGACACGACGCGCGAGCTCTCCTTCCTCGGCGCCGGCGTCTACGACCATTACGTTCCCGCGGTCGCCGACGCGGTCCTCCAGCGTGGGGAGTTCCTCACCGCGTACACCCCCTATCAGCCCGAGATGAGCCAGGGCGTGCTGCAGGCGATCTTCGAGTACCAGACGGCGATCTGCGAGCTGACCGGCATGGACGTGTCGAACGCCTCGGGCTACGACGGCACCACGGTCGCCGCCGACGCGTGCTTCATCGCAAAGCATGCGACCGGCCGCTCCAAGATCGTCGTCACCGAGGCGACGAACCCGCAGGTACGCCAGGTCGTGAAGACGTACGCGCCGGGCTTCGGCCTCGAGGTCGTCGAGGTGCCGCACCGCGGCGGCGCCACCGATCCCGACGAGCTGGCCGCAGCCGCGCAGGCCGCCGCGGCGGTCCTCTTCCAGCAGCCGAACTTCTTCGGCGTGCTCGAGCCCGCGCCGGATCTCGCGGCCGCGGCGAACGACGCGGGCGCGCTGGCGGTGGCCCACATCGACCCGATGTCGCTCGGCGTCCTCGAGGCGCCAGGCGCGTACGGCTGCGCGCTCGCGATCGGCGAGGGGCAGGGGACCGGCAACTACCCGAGCTTCGGCGGTCCGCACTACGGCTTCCTCGCCGCGCGCAACGAGTTCATCCGGCGGATGCCCGGACGGATCATCGGCGAGACCACCGACCTGGACGGTGAGCGCGCCTATGTATTGACGCTGCAGACCCGCGAGCAGCACATCCGCCGCGAGAAGGCCACCTCCAACATCACGACGAACCAGACCCTGCTCGCTCTGCAGGGGCTGGTCGCGCTCTCATGGCTGGGTCCGCAGGGGCTCCGCGCGGTGGGGGAGACCTGCATGAGCCTCGGCGCGTACGCGCAGGAGAAGCTCGGGCTCGACCTGCTGTTTCCAGAACGGACAACATTCAAGGAGTTTGCCGTCCGGGTCGGACGGAGCCCGCGCGAGGTCATCCGCGACGCGCGCGCGCGCGGCGTCCACCCCGGCTACGCGCTCGGGCGCGACTACCCCGGTCTCGATGACGCGCTGCTCGTGTGCGTCACCGAGAAGCGCACCCCGGCCGACGTCGATCGGCTGGCCGAGGTGCTCGCGGAGGTCGCGGGATGAAGCTGATCTACGAGAAGTCACAAGCCGGGCGCCGGGGCGGCGAGCCTCCGCGCTACGAGGGCCTGCCGCGCGCCGAGGTGCCGGAGGACCTGCGCCGCGCGGAACCGCCGCGGCTTCCCGAGCTCGCCGAGCCGGAGATCCTCCGGCATTTCACCGAGCTGTCGACGCGGAACTTCGGAATCGACACGGGCTTCTACCCGCTGGGCTCCTGCACGATGAAGTACAACCCGCGCATCAACGAGCGGCTCGTCGCGTTGCCCGGCTTCGCGCATCTGCATCCGCTGCAGGAAGAAGAAGGAGCGCAGGGCGCGCTCGAGGTGATGTGGAGGCTGCAGGAGATCCTCGCCGAGGTGACCGGGCTGCACGCCGTCTCATTGCAGCCCGCCGCCGGCTCGCAGGGAGAGCTGACGGGCCTCATGCTCATGCACGCGTACTTCGCCGATCGCGGCGAGGACGAGCAGCGCCGGAAGATCGTCATCCCGGACACCGCGCACGGGACGAATCCCGCGAGCGTGACCATGGCCGGCTACGAACTGACGCCCGTGCGGACCGACACGCGCGGGAACATCGACGTCGAGGACCTGCGCGCGAAAGTCGACGAGCACACCGCCGGGCTGATGCTCACGAACCCGTCGACGCTCGGCCTCTTCGACGAGAACATCGAGGAGATCACGCGCATCTTCCATCGCGCTGGGGCGCTCATGTACTACGACGGCGCGAACCTGAACGCCGTCTGCGGCATCTCGCGTCCGGGCGACATGGGCTTCGACATCGTGCACATCAACCTGCACAAAACGTTCTCGCAGCCCCATGGCGGGGGTGGGCCGGGCGGCGGGCCGATTGCGGTGCGCGAGACGCTCGAGCCGTTCCTGCCGGTACCGGCCGTCGTTCGGGACGGCGACAGCTTCCGCCTCGACCACAACCGGCCGAAGTCGATCGGCAAGGTACGCGGCTTCACGGGCCCGTTCGGCGTCTTCGTCCGGTCGTACGCGTACATCCGCACGTACGGGCCGCGCCTGCGCGAGATGTCAGAGGTGGCGGTTCTCAACGCGAACTATCTGCTCGCCCGGCTGAAGGACACGTACGACCTTCCGTTCGATCGGCTCTGCATGCACGAGTTCGTGCTCTCCGCGCGGACGCTCAAGCGCGAGCACGGCGTCACGGCGCTGGACGTCGCCAAGCGGTTGATGGACTACGGCTTCCATCCACCGACGATCTACTTCCCGCTGATCGTCCCGGAGGCGTTGATGATCGAGCCGACCGAGACGGAGCCGAAGGAGACGCTCGATGCCTTCGCCGACGCGATGCTGGCGATCGCGCGCGAGGCCGAGGAGGAGCCCGAGGTCGTCAAGGCGGCGCCGACGTCGCGCCCGGTTCGCCGCGTCGACGAGGTCAAGGCGGCGAAGCATCCGGTCGTCCGCTATCTGTTCGACGAGCACCCGACGCGGGTGGACGAGCGGGAGGAGGCTGCGGTCGAATCGTGAAGCGCGGCCCGAGCGGGACCTGCGCCGGCGAGTAGCCTGGGTGTAACGCGGGACCAGGTCCCGGGACTGAAGAGGCGGATGGGTTCCCACCTCGAGGGACCGGGTCCCGGAAAGGAAAGCGTGGAGAAAATCAAGAAAACACAAGAGCAGTGGCGCGCCGAGCTGACGCCGGAGCAGTACCACGTGCTCCGCGAGAAAGGCACCGAGCGCCCGTTCACGGGCGCGTACGACCACGTCTTCGAACCCGGCAGGTACCTCTGCGCCGGTTGCGGCGCGGAGCTGTTCCCGGCAGAGACGAAGTACGACTCCGGCTGCGGCTGGCCCGCGTTCTACGCGCCCGCGAGCGAGGACGCAATCGACGAGGAGACCGACACGACCTACGGCATGGCGCGCACCGAGGTGATGTGCGCAGCGTGCGGCGGGCACCTGGGGCACCTCTTCCCGGACGGGCCGCATCCGACCGGGATTCGCTACTGCATCAACTCAGCGGCATTGAGATTGGAGGAAGAGTGACGAAGAAGGCAACGTTCGGCGCCGGCTGTTTCTGGGGCGTGGAGGCCGCGTTCCGGCAGCTCGACGGCGTGACGAAGACGCGAGTCGGCTACGCAGGCGGCGAGCTCGAGAATCCGACCTACGAGGACGTGTGCTCGCACGCGACCGGCCACGCCGAGGTGGTCGAGGTCACCTACGACCCCGACCAGATCTCCTACGACGACCTGCTCGACGTCTTCTGGGGCAAGCACGACCCCACGCAGCTGAACCGCCAGGGCTGGGACATCGGCGACCAATACCGCTCCGCGATCTTCGTGCACGACGAGGAGCAGCGCGCGGCGGCCGAGCGCTCGAAGCAGAACGAGCAGGCTGCGTACCGCAAGCCGATCGTGACCCAGATCGAGCCCGCGCCGACCTTCTACGAGGCGGAGGACTACCACCAGCAGTACCTCGAGAAGCGCGGCCGCTCGAGCTGCACGCCGGCACTCCGTCAGACCGCTTGACGGTCGACCACCGGCAGCTCGGCGTCGATCTCTTCAACGAGGTCTGGCGGCTGATGCGAAGCCGTGAGGACGACGACCGGATGATCCACGCGGCGCACGCGTCGCGCTTCCACTGGGGCGAGGCTCCGGAATGCAGGCCGGAGAACCTCGCCCGCGGGGAGTGGCAGGTCTCACGCGCCTACACCGTCGTCGGCCTCGCCGAGCCCGCCCTGCGGCACGCGCACCGCTGCCTCGACCATTGCGAGGCGAACGGGCTGAGCGACTGGGACCTCGCGTACGCGTACGAGGCGATCGCGCGCGCCTACAAGACCGCGGGCAAAGAGCCCGAGACGCAGGCGTACAGGAAGCTCGCCGCCGAGACGCCCGTCGCCGAGGCCGACGACCGCGAGCACCTCGAGCGCGACCTGGCGACGCTGTAGATCGGCGCCCCTCTGTCCTACGCCGTGGGCACAGTTTGGATGCGTGTCGGATAACCTCGCGCCGGCCTATCAACTCGCCTACGAGGAGGCCGTACGCGGCCTCTCGCAGCAGCAATCTGCCCTCGACAATTTTCGTACTCGCGCAGGGATACTCGTCTCTGCTGCGGCGATTGCGACGTCATTCCTCGGAGGGCAAGCGTTGGCTGACCGCGGCTTCGCTACCTGGAGTTGGCTTGCCGTCACGCTCTTCGCGACGGTCGGCGCTAGCACCTTGTTCATCCTTTGGCCACGAAAGGACTGGGAGTTCTTTGCAGGTCCCCGCCGTCTCATCGCCACCTACGTCGAGGCCGATCAACCGCTCCCGCTCGAGCAGATCCACCGCGACCTCGCGCTTCACATGGAAAACAGCTACGACGAGAATGAGCGCCGGCTGCAGCAACTGATCATCGCGCTACGTTGGGGTTCAGTGCTACTCGCTGCAGAAGTAATCGCGTGGGTCGTCGCCATCGCAACGAGCGGCTAAGATTGGTTCGTGGCAGCGCGTCCCGATAGTGCACCTCAGCCCCGTCCCGAACCGGTGCGGCCAAGTCCGATGAAGCCGGAGGGGCGCGACGGTTCGCGGCCGGCGACGCCCCGCACCTAGCGCCGGACATTTCGATCAGATCGATCGGACGCGAGACGTTGCGTGCCGTCGCTGCGGAGGTGCGGCCGCAAGCTGGCCGCAGGCGGCCGCGATGTCGCGGCCGCGGGTGAGGCGCACCGTCGCCGGCAACCGCTCGCGGTCGAGCACCGCCTTGAACGCGTCGATCGCTCTTCGCGTCGATCCTTCGAACGCGCCGGTGGGGTTGTACGGGATCAGGTTCACCTTGAAGATTTTCGGGTCGAGCAGCCGTGCCAGCTCGCGCGCCTGCTCGACGCGGTCGTTGACGCCGCCGAGCATCACGTACTCGACAAACACCTTTCGGCCTCGCAGCTCGAAGTAGCGGCGGCACTCCGCGAGTACGTCCTCGAGCGGGTAGCGGTCGTTGACGGGCATCAGCTCGCTGCGCAACGCGTCGGTCGGTGCATGCAGTGACAGCGCGAGCCGGATCGGCTCCTCCACCTCGTCGACGAACCGGCGCAGGCCCGGCAGCCAGCCCACCGTCGAGATCGTGGTGCGCCGATGTGTCACGCCGAGATCGGGGAGGCCGCGCACCGCCTCCAGTACGGAATCGAGATTGAGCATCGGCTCGCCCATCCCCATGAACACGACATGATTGATCGGCTCGACGCGGCGGAAGTGGAGCGTCTGATCGAGGATCTCCGAGGCGCTGAGGTTGCGGCCGAAGCGCATCTGGCCGGTGGCGCAGAACGTGCACGTCAGCGGGCAGCCCGACTGCGACGAGACGCACACGGAGCGCCGTCCGTCCCGGTAGCGCATCAGCACCGCCTCGACGGGATGGCCGTCTTGCGTCCGGAAGAGCGCCTTCAGCGTGCCGTCTTTGGCGTTCGCCTCGTGCTCGAGTGTCAGCGTCGAGAACGGGACTTCGTCCGCGAGCCGCGCGCGCAGCGGCGCCGGCACGTTCGTCATCTCGCCGTAGCCGGACGCACCGCGCGCCGCCCATTCCCAGATCTGGCGGCGGCGGTACGCCGGCTCGTCGGCGAGTGCCTGTTCGAGCAGCGCCGTGTCCATCAGGACACGGTAGCGCCCCATTCCTCGGGTGAGGTCTCCCGGATGCGCGACGCGAAGTACCAGCGGTGGCCCTCCGGATCGGTGACGTCGTAGCGGCGCTCGCCGTACTCCTGGTCCTCGGGCGGGCGGATGATCTCCGCGCCGGCGGCCTTGGCGCGATCGAAGTGCGTGTCGACGTCGTCGACGTAGACGTAGAGGCCGACCGTGTCCTGCCCGAGCTCCTTCGGATTCCGGTAGTCGTCGCCGGGGTCGCCCATGAAGATGCGCGCGTCGCCGAGCTTCATCTCCGCGTGGTTGACGTAGCCTTCCGCGCCCGTGTAGCGCAGCACCTCTTCGAAACCGAACGCGTGCGCGAGCCAGTCCAGCGCGGCGTCGCAGTCCTTGTACAGCAGGTACGGGATGATCGACTGCATCAGCGCTTCCTCCTTCGTCGTTTGACCTCTGTCTCGAGCGCGTCGAGCCTGTTCGTCCAGAACGAGCGGTAGTGCTCGAGCCACGCGTCGAGCTCTTCGAGCGGATGTGGGTCGAGGGAGTAGAGCCGGCGGCGTCCCTCCACCCGTGCGCGTACGAGTCCGTGCTCGCGGAGGACACGCAGGTGGCGCGAGACGCCCGGCCGCGCCGCGTCGAAGTGCGACGCGAGCTCGCCCGCGCTGCGCTCGCCGTCCGCGAGCAGCTCCACGATCCGGAGTCGCGTCGGGTCAGCGAGGGCCGCGAGCGCGTTCAACGCGACGCCTCGAAGCGGTCGAGCGCGCGCGACCAGGCGGCGACGTAGCGCATGCCGAGCGCCGCGGCGATCTGGGCGTGCTCGAGCACCAGCACGGTGCGCCCGCCTTCGGCCCGCAGCTCGACGCTGACGGTCGACGGCGGCTCGCCGCGCGGACGCCAGTCCAGTTCGAGGCGGCGCTCTGCCTCGGCGTTCAGGACGGTCACGCCCGGCGGGGGAGCGAGCCACCGCTCGAGGTCCATCAACGCCTCCCACACCTCGGCGGGCGTGGCCTCGTAGCGTCGAGTGATGCGAAGCTCGCAGCGCTCATCGGCCATCGACCAGAAGCGTAACAACACGGTTACATAAAATCAAGCGGCTAGATTTGCGCACGTGATCGACCTCCGCTCCGACACGGCGACGAAGCCTTCGCGCGCCATGCGCGACGCAATGGCGAACGCCGAGGTCGGCGACGAGCAGAAGCGCGAGGACCCGACCGTGCTCGAGCTCGAGCGGCGCGCGGCCGAGCTGCTCGGCCAGGACGAGGCGGTCTACCTGCCGACGGCGAGCATGGCGAACCAGATCGCCTGTCGCGTGCTGACGGAGCCCGGCGACGAGCTGCTCGCGGAACAGAACGCGCACATCCTCCTCTCCGAGCAGGGCGGTCCCGCCGTCCACAGCGGTCTCGTCACGCGCCCGATCCGCACGCTCGCCGGCCGCTTCGGCGGCGATGACGTGCGCGCGCTCATGCGCGACCGCACGTCGATGCACATGGCGCGCACGCGGCTCGTGGCCGTCGAGAACACGCACAACTCGTCCGGCGGCCGCTGCTGGCGCCTCGAGGAGGTCGACGAAGTCGTCACGACCGCGCGCGAGCTGGATCTGAAGCTGCATCTGGACGGCGCGAGGCTGATGAATGCGTCGGTCGCGACAGGCATCGCCGCGGCCGAGTACGGCCGGCGCTTCGACACGGTGACGCTCTGCCTCTCGAAGGGCCTCGGCTGCCCGCTCGGCGCGCTGCTCGCCACGTCCGCCAAGCTCGCGTGGAAGGCGCGGCGTGGCAAGCATCTGATGGGCGGCGCCATGCGGCAGGCGGGGATCGTCGCCGCGGCCGGCGCCTACGCGCTCGAGCACAACGTCGAGCGGCTCGCCGACGACCATGCGCGCGCGCGCCGGCTCGGGGAAGCGCTGCACGACGCCGGTGTGCCGATCGATCTCGAACAGGTCGAGACGAACTTCGTTCAGGTCGATGTCGGGCCGCTCGGCCTGACGCGGGAGGAGGCGATGGCACGAATGAAGGACGAAGGCGTCCTCCTCTCCACGACGGTCTGGCCGACGAAGCTGCGTGCCGTGACGCACCTGGACGTCACGGACGACGACATCGACAGCGCGATCGACGCGATCCCACGCGCGCTCGGAGTCCTTGCCCGCGCCTGAGGGTCTCTCCGCCGAGCTGCGGGCGGTCATCGCCGAGGCGCAGACGGAGCGCAGACTGCCGTCCGTCGCGGCCGCGGTCGTGCGCGACGGAGAGGTCGTGTGGACGGACGCCGTGGGGCTCGCCGATGCGGAACAGGGCGACGACGCGACGCCCGAGCACCAGTACCGCATCGGCTCGATCACGAAGACGTTCACCGCCGTCGCGGTGATGCAGTTGCGCGACGAGGGGAGGCTCGAGCTCGAAGACCAGCTCGACGCACACCTCGACGTGCCCGCGCGGGGCGACCTGACGCTGCGGCGGATGCTCTCCCACGGCTCCGGGCTGCAGCGGGAGATCCCGGGCGACGTGTGGGAGACGCTCGAGTTTCCAAAGTCGACGGAGGAGTTGCTCGCGATGCTCGAGGAGGCCGAGCTCGTGCTCGCGCCCGGTGAGCGGTGGCACTACTCGAACCTCGCGTACATCCTCCTCGGCGAGATGATTGCGAGGCTGAGCGGGATGCCGTACGAGGACTACGTCGAACAGCGGATCCTCCAGCCGCTCGGCCTCTCGCGCACGACGTTCGCGCCCGAGGCGCCGACGGCGATCGCGTACGCCGTTGAGCCGTACAGCGACGTCGTGCGGCGCGAGCCGATGCTCGTCGAGCGGACCGGCGGCATCGCGGCCGCCGGACAGCTCTGGTCGACAGTGGGCGACCTCTGCCGCTGGGCGTCGTTCCTCGCCGATCCCGAACCGCAGATGCTGTCGCCCGCGTCCGTGGAGCTGATGACGACGGTGCAGACGATGGCCGACCCGTACCGCTGGGCGCTCGCGTGGGGCGTCGGCCTGGCGCTCTTCCGCAAGGACGACCGGATCTACTGCGGGCACGACGGCGGCATGCCGGGCTATCTCGCGAACGTGCTCGTCGACCGTGAGGACAAGATCGGCGCGGCAGTGCTCGTCAACGGCGGGAACGTCAGTCCAGCGGAGCTGGGGCTCGCGCTCGCGGAGAAGACGCGCGAGCGCTTCCCGCCCGAGACAGAGACGTGGCGGCCCACCGCGCCGCCGCCGCCGGAGCTCGCGACCGCGCTCGGGCGCTGGTGGTCGGAGGGCGCAGAGTTCGTCTTCCGCTGGCACGACGGCCGGCTCGAGGCGCGCTGGGCGGAGGCGCCCGTGTGGCAGCCGTGGGCGCGCTTCGAGCCTCTGGACGGCGACCGCTTCCGGACGGTCTTCGGGCGCGAGCGCGGCGAGCTGCTGCGGCTCGTGCGCGACGCCGACGGGACCGTGACGCGGCTGTACTGGGCCACGTACCCGTTCAGCCGAGAGCCGGAAGTGACCGGCGGCGGCTAGCCTCTACGTCATCCGATCCGCCGACGACGCCGACATCGAAGCGTGCGTCGCGCTCGCGCGCCTAGCCGCACCCGAGCGCAGCGCAGGTGCGTGGCGCACAGTGCTGTGGCGGGAGGTCGAGGACCCCGAGCACCAGCTCCTCGTGGCCGAGATCGGCGACGCGATCGCCGGCTACGGTCGCGCCGGCCTGTTCGAGCCTGGGCCGGAAGCGCCCGCCGACACTGCTCCGCGCGGCTACTACCTGACCGGCGTCTTCGTCCACCCGGAGCGGCGTCGCGGCGGCATCGGCGCGGCGCTGACGCGAGCGCGCCTCGAGTGGATCGGCGAGCGCGCGGAGGACGCCTGGTTCTTCGCCAACGCCCGCAACGGCGCCTCGATCGAGCTTCACCGGCGGTTCGGCTTCGAGGAGGTCACGCGGCGCTTCTCCTTCCCCGGCGCCACGTTCGCCGGCGGCGAAGGCATTCTCTTCCGCCTGCGACTGACGCAGCCGTAGCCGTCGCCGGTCGGCTGACGGTTATCTGTCGGCGCTATTCGTACTGCAGGGCTTCGAGCACGTTGAGGCTCGCGGCGCGCTGGGCCGGGTAGATCGCGGCGAGGATGCCGACGGCGAAGGCCGCGACCACGAACAAGAAGATCGAAAGCCACGGCACGGCGAAGACGATGCCCTCACTCGACAGCGCGTGCGTGACGAGCCCCGCGAGGAAGACGCCGACGGCCATTCCGAGGACGGCCCCGATCAACGACGTGACGACGCTCTCGTACCCGATCATGTTCCGGATCTGCCATCGCGTCATCCCGACGGCACGCAGCATCCCCAGCTCGCGCGTGCGCTCGTAGAGCGTGAGGACGAGCGTGTTGACGATCCCGAACAGGCTGACGATCACCGAGAGCGCCAGCAGCACGTAGAGCAGCTGGATGATCTTGTTCAGGGGCTTCTCGAAGCTCTTCTTGAACTGCGACGAGGTCTGGATCTTCGCGTCCGCGAACGTGCTCACCGACTGGTCGAGCGTCTTTGTGTTCGCGTCCGAGATGCCGCCGCGCGTGTTCACGAACACCATCTCGTTCTGCGGGTCGATGTAGTTCGCGTCGAACAGCGCGTTCGAGATGGTCACGGGCGCAAATGGGGAGCCGCCTTTCGGGATCTTGTAGATCCCCTCAATGCGCAGTGGGACGAACTTTGCTGTCGGCGTCTGGAGTTTGAAGCGGGAGCCGAGGTGCAGGTGGTGCTTCTTCGCGAACTTGTGGTCGACGAACGCGCCGTCGTTGCCGAGCTGTGCCGGGACTGCGCCGGAGCCCTCCTTCCAGTCGAGGGAGACGACTTTCGCCAGACTGGGGTCGACGGCGGTCAGATTGTCGGTGTGGCCGAAGTAGCGGGCCGAGCCGGCACGGATTCCCGAGACGGCCGTCACGTTCGGCGCCTTGGCGACGGCCTTCTCGGCAGCAGTCGTGAGCGGAATGAACGTGTTGGTCGACGTGAGCGCGTAGTCGCCCTTGAAGAGCTGGTCGACGGCGCTCTCGAAGGACGAGCGGATCCCCTGGCCGAGGATGGCCACGAACGTGACCAGCGCGAGGCCGATCATCAGCGCCGACGCGGTCGACGCCGTTCGCTTCGGGTTCCGCATCGAGTTGTCACGCGCGAGCGTTCCCGGCGTCCCGGAGAACCGGGCCCCGGGCCAGCCGAGCAGTGAGGCGAGGGGGCGGACGACCTTCGCCGCGTTGGCGGAGACGCCGAAGAAGAGCAGCAGGATGCCGGCGCCCAGCGAGGAGAGTCGATTGAACGTGGTCAGTCCGTGTGCGAGCGTGCCGTACACGAGCAGCAGGATCCCGAGCGCGAGCACGGCCGCAGAGACGAACGGCGTGAAGCGCGCGAAGCGGCTCGGCGGGATCACGGCGCCCTCGCGCACTGCGGCGATCGGCGCGACGCGCGTCGCCCGAATCGCCGGCCGCAGGCTCGCGAACAAGGTGATCACGGTCCCGAGCACGAGACAGACCACGACAGTTCGTGTCGCGAACACGGTTCCTGCCGTAGGCAGGTCGATCCCGAAGATGACGAACAGCTTCTGGAGCACCTTCGCAAGGCCGAGCCCGAGGAACAGGCCGACGACCGAGCCGAAAACGCCGATGATGAGCGCCTCGACGATCACCGATCGGAGGATCTGCCAGCGCGACGCGCCGATCGTCCGCAACGTGGCGAACTCGCGCGTGCGCTGCGCGATCGTGATGCCGAGCGTGTTCGCGATCACGAAGCTGCCCACGAACAACGCGATGCCGGCGAAGGCAAGCAGGAAGCTCTGGATGAAGGTCGTGAAGCCGCTGACCGTCTTCTTGTCCTCCTTCACCTGCGCCGAGGCATCTCGTACCTGCGCTGTCGCCGGCAGCAACGGCTTGATCTCGTTGATGAGCTGCGGCGTGGACACGCCGCTCTTCGCCTGCACCCGGATGATGTCGAGCTGCCCGATGCGCTGCAAGACCCCCTGTGCCGTGGGGAGGTCGAAGGCGGCGATCGTCGCTCCGCCGATCGCAACACCGGGGAGCTTCACGATGCCGGCGACGTGGAAGTCCTGCACCGGGCCCTTGCTCTCCACGCCGATCGTGTCGCCGACGGCGTAGTGCTCCTTGCTTGCCGTGCCGGAGTCGATCGCCACCTGGTCGGTGCCGCGAGGCCACGAGCCCGACACGAGCTCGAGTGGATTGAAGCGCTGCTGGTCGGGGTCGACGCTGAACCCGAGGTTGGGCGCTCCACCGTTCCCGATCGTCTTGCCGTCTCGACCGACGAGCTTCGTCTGGATGTCCGTGACGCCGCCTGCCGCGGCGTTCACGTCCGGGAGCGCCTGCACCTTCAGCAGCAGCGTTTGCGGAAAGCTCGGCGGCTGGACGCCGTTCCCGTTGACGTTCGTGAAGGCGGTCTTCCCGGTGACGATGACGTCGGCGTTCTTGTAGGACTGCGAGAAGATCGAGTCGAACGCGCCGTTGATCGTGTCCGTGAGGACGAACGTCCCGCTTGCCATCGCTACTCCGAGCACGATCGCGGTAGCCGTCAGCACGGCGCGCAGCTTGCGCCCAGCGATTCCCTTCAGCGCGACTCTGAGCACGACGAGGCTTAGTGACCGAGTTCGGCCATCGCCGCGAGGACGGCGTCCTGCGTCGTGCGGCCGAGCTCGCGCACGATCAGTCCGTCCGCGAGGAAGAGGATGTGGTCGGCGATCGCCGCAGCGCGCGCGTCGTGCGTGACCATCACGGTCGTCTGGCCGTAGTTGTCGACCGCGGCTCGCAGGAGCTTCAGGATCTCCTCGCTCGTCGAGGAGTCGAGGTTGCCCGTCGGCTCGTCCGCGAACATGACCGTCGGCTTGGAGACGAGCGCGCGGCCGATCGCGACGCGCTGCTGCTGCCCGCCCGAGAGCTCCGCCGGCCGGTGCGTGCGCCGCTCGGTGAGCCCGAGGTTCCCGAGCAGCTCGTCGACCCACGCCCGATCGGGCTTGACGCCCGCGATCGCGAGCGGCAGCGTGACGTTCTCTTCCGCGGTGAGCATCGGCAAGAGATTGAAGAACTGGAACACGAAGCCGATGTGCTTGCGGCGCAGCTTCGTCAGGCGCGAATCGTCGAGCTCGGTGATGTCCGTGCCCTCGATGACGACCGTGCCGGTGGTCGGCTTGTCGAGCCCGGCGAGGATGTGCATCAGCGTCGACTTGCCTGAGCCGGAAGGGCCCATCACCGCCGTGAGATGTCCGTGATTGACCTCGAGCGACACGCCGCGCAGCGCGTCGACGCGCGTGTCGCCCGATCCGTAGCAGCGCTTCACGTCCTGTGCGGCGACGGCAACGCGCGCCGCCGCCGGTGCTTCGACCACCCCGGTCACGCGTCCTAGCCTACCGATCGCCGGTCAGGTAGATCCAGACCACGAACGCGGCGTAGACGGCGATCAGAAGCGCTCCTTCCCAGCGTCGCGACCGGCCGTCGCGGATCACGAAGCCGACGAACGCGGCGGCTCCGCCCATCCCGGCCAGCTCGATCGGGCGGAACGAGAGCGGCAGCGCCGGCGTCACCGCAAAGGACAGCAGCGCGACGGCCGGGACGAGGAAGACGGCGACCTGCGCGCTCGACGAGATCGCGATCTCCGAGGCGAGCTCCATCTTGCCGCGTAGGGCGATAACGACCGCGCCGCCGTGCTCCGCCGCGTTCCCGACGATCGCCACGATCACCGCCGCGATGAAGAAATCGGACAGCCCGGCCGACCGGGCGAAGCCGTCGAGCGAATGCACGAGGATCTCGCTCACAAGCGCCGTGAGCGCGGTGGCCAGCCCGAGCGCGACGAGCGCACGCGGCAGGCTCCAGGCCTCCTCACGTGCCGCTTCCCTGTGCGCCGCGCGGTGGCGGCGCAAGTTCCGAATCGTCAATGCGACGTAGAGCCCGAGCAGGAAGATCGCGACCGGGATGGTCAGCAGCGCGAGCGAATGCCGGTCGGGATCGCCGTGAAACGCCGGGACGGCCGGCACGAGAAAGGCGAGCACGGCCGCGAACACGAGCGAGAGCTGGAGCAGCAGCGAACGGCGGTCGAGCCGAGCCCCGTCCGGCCCGAGCAGCATCGCGAGCCCGAGCACCAGCAGGATGTTGGACACGACGCTCCCCGTCAGGGAGCCTCGAACGACGTCGGGAAGGTTGCTGTCGATCGCGAACAGGGCGATGATCAGCTCGGGGGCGTTGCCGAAGCTGGCGTTGAGGAAGCCGCCCACGCCCGGGCCGGTGTGCTCGCCCGCGTGCTCCGTCGCCTCGCCGATCAGCCACGCGAGGGGGACGAGCGAGACCGCCGCGAGGGCGAAGAGGCCGACGTCCCCGGCGTGGAAGACGAAACGCGCGGCGATCGTGACGGGCGCGAGGGCGAGCGATGCCCAGAGGAGCGTCCGCGCCACGGTGCCTAGCCTAACCGCGCGCTAGCGCGACACGACGCGAAAGTCAAGGCTTGCGTTACCCGGCGTTGGGTATCCACAATTCACTAGATGGAGACACGCGTGCAAACGTCGGAGCTGCCGCTCAGGCCCCAGGACGAGGTCGAGTGCCGGCGCTGCGACGTTCATTGCGACAAGGTCGTTTATCCGGCCGCGTGCGTCGCGAAGAGTTGTCCCTTCCTCTACGCGATCGAGGAGTTCGGGCACCGCTACGTCGGCTGCATGCAGAGCGTCTTCGACGTCGAGATCGACGTCAATCTCCTCGCCGCCGCCGAGCGGACGCGCAGTGGGTTCGGCGCGGTGAAGGCGATGCGGCAGCCGCTGCCGATGTGCACGACGAGCGTCGACCCGTGCTACGAGAACCGCAGCGGCGAGCTCGGTTGCGTGAACCCCGAGTTCCACGAGCTTCCTGTCGGCGAGCCCACGTTCAAGATCTTCGCCCGCATTCCACCGGAGGGGCTACAGCTGGACGAGCGCTAAGCGGAGCTTGCAGGCGCGTGCGCGCGCGCAAGCGAGATCCCGCCCCTGCGAAAGACATCCTCGAGTGCTGCCAGTGTCGGCTCGTCGATCTCGACCTCCGCAAACCGCGTGAGAACACCGAGCCGGCGTTCTTTCCGGAGCAGCCGCACCAGCAACGCCCAGCGATCTTGCAGGTTGGGGTCCTCTTCGGGATTGTGGTAGACGGAGATCTCGAGGACCGCGCCGTCGGGTCTGCGCGCGTGCGCCTGCCAGCCCCAGTCCTCGTCGAAGAAGCTCGTCTCGAATCCGTCTTCGGCGAGACCGGTGCTTACGAACTCCGCAACATCCCGGCCGTAGAAACGGTTGCCGGCATTGAACTCGGGCGGCAGCTCCGAGACGTGGTCGAAGCGGTCCGAGTCGAACTCGAACCGGCAGGCGTGCTGCCCAAAGCCACCCACGACGCGGGATCCTAGAGGCGCGCGAGCGGGCGTAACAACACCGCGCCCGTCAACGCGCAGCCGGCGGAGGCGAAGAATGCAATGCGCCACGAAGCGCCCGCGACGACGGCGGCAAAGGCGATCGGGATCGCGATTCCCGCTACGCCGAGCACCGTCTGTTGAAAGCCGATCGCCGCGCCGCTGCGCCGCGGGCCGGCGGCTTCCGCCGCTGCGGTGAACGAGAGGCCGTTCCAGCTCATGCCGAGGATTCCGGCGACGACGAGCACGGGGACGAGGACGGCGATCGGGCCGTGCACGAGCGCCGCCGCGGCTCCGAGCGCGAGTGCCAGCGTGGTGCCCAGCTTCCGAAAGAGCGGCACCCGCCTGCCCTCGCGATCCGAGCGGCGGCCGACGGCGACCCGCACCACGACTCCGCCGATTTGCACGGCCGCCAAGACGAGCGCGGCGTGCGCGGTCGAGAATCCACGCGCGTCGTGCAGGAACAGGACGACGAAGCCCATGATCGCGAGCTGCCCCGCGAGCACGAATGCACTCGCCGAACAGAGAAGCCACATCCGAAGATCGCGGAGCGGGCTCACGAACTGCTCCGCGATCTCTTCGTCCAGGCGACGCTCGCGTAGCACGAGCCCGGCCAGCGCAGCCCAGACGAGCGCGTTTACCGCGAGCGCGACGAATGCCGCGCGGACGCCGCCCGCCGAAACGAGTGCTGGTAGCGCAACGGCGCCCGCGAAGCCGCCGATCGGGATCGCCGCCTGGCGGATCCCCAGCGCGAGCCCGCGCTCCTCGGGGCCGAACCAGTGCATGACGGCGCGCCCGCTCGCGGAGTTGACCGACGCGCCGAACGCACCGGTCGCGACGAGCGCTGCGACGAGCGCCGCGAACCCGCTCGCGGTCGCCGCGGCGATGAGCGAGAGCGCCGCCCCGGTCAGCCCGATCACGATCGCGCGGCGTTCGCCGATCCGGTCGCTGACGATCCCCCAGCCGAGCAGCGTCAGCGTCATCCCCGCGTTCGTCGCGCCGAGGAGCAAGCCGATCTGGCCCAGGCTGAGCCCGTAGTGCGTGCGCAGCTCGGGCGTGATCGCGCTGATCCCGATCTGCACCGCGGAGAGGCTCGTCGCCGAGAGCGTCCCCGCCGTGAGGATCAGCCAGCGGTACCGGCCCACTTCTTGTGGAGCTTGCGAACCTTCTTCAGCTCGTTCGCGTCGGGGCCGTGCTTGTCCGCGCCCGGCACCTCGAGGAACGCGGGCAGCCCCTGGAGCTTCGGGTGCGAGAGAAAGACTCCGAGCTTGTCGCCGATCAGTCCCTCGCCGATGTTCGCATGCCGGTCGCGGTTCGAGCCGAGCGGGTCGGCGGCGTCGTTGATGTGGAGCGCGCGCAGCCGGTCGAGGCCGATCCGCTCGTCGAGCCTGTCGAGCAGGCGGTCGAGGACGCCGTTGTCCGTGACGTCGATGCCCGAGACGTAGAGATGGCACGTGTCCAGGCAGATCCCGAGACGCTCGTGCCCGTCGCACGCGTCGAAGAGCGCTGCCAGCTCGTCGAGCGAGCGTCCGATCGTCCCCCCGGCTCCGGCCGAGTCCTCCATCAGCAGCCACGTCGTGTCCGTGCACAGCTCGAGGGCCTCCTGCAGCGCCGGCACGCACCGTTTCATCCCGACGTCGATTCCTGCGCCGAGGTGTGAGCCGACGTGGAAGACGACGCCGTCCGCCTCGATCGCGCACGCGACCTCCATCGTGTTGCGCAGGGCGGCGCGTGACTTCTGGTAGATCTCGTCGTCCGGAGCGGCGAGATTCACGAGGTAGAGCGCGTGCGCGAGCACGCCGCCAGGAGCGATGCCGAGCTCCGAGCGCCGCTCGATGAAGCGCTCGAAGTTGGCGGGATCGTGGTTCGTCGGACGCCACATGCGCGGGCTCTGCGTGAAGAGCTGCACCGCTTCCGCGCCCATCGCCTCCGCGCGGTCGAGCGTCGTGTGAATGCCGCCGGCAGCGGAAACGTGGGCGCCGAAGAACACGGCATGACGTTAGCGGCGCGTGTTCGGCGCGCGACCGACAGCCAAACGGGCGCTGTTCCTCGGACACGGGACTTACCATGCCGCCATGGCCGTCCGTGTCCGCATGGCGCCGTCGCCGACCGGCTTCCTTCACGTCGGCACCGCGCGCACGTTCCTGTTCAACTGGCTCATCGCGCGCCAGCAGGACGGCGAGTGCCTGCTGCGGATCGAGAACACCGACATGAACCGCGAGGTCGAAGGAGCGACGGAGCAGATCCAGCGCTCGCTCACGTGGCTGGGGCTCGACTGGGACGGGCTGAGCTTCCAGCTCGACCGGATGGCTCGCTGCCAGGAGGAAGCGCAGCGCCTCGTCGAATCGGGGCACGCGTACGAGGACGAGGGCGCGATTCGGTTCCGCATGCCCGACGGCGGTGTCACCGCATACGACGACCTCGTTCTCGGCCGCGTGGAGACCCCGAACGACGCGCTCGACGACCTCGTGCTTGTTCGCGCGGACGGCCGCCCCACGTACAACTTCGCCTCTCCGGTCGAGGACTGGCTGGACGGGATCACGCACGTCATCCGCGGTCGCGACCACATCTCGAACACGCCGAAGCAGATCAACATCCTGCGCGCGCTCGGCGCCGAGCCGCCCACGTACGCACACATGCCCGACGTCGCAGGAGACGACGGCAAGAAGCTCTCGAAGCGGCACGGCGCGCAGTCGCTCGACGAGTTCCGCGACATGGGCTACTACGCGCCGGCGCTGATGAACTTCCTCGCGCTGCTCGGATGGAGCTACGACGACAAGACGACGATCATGTCGCGCGAGGAGCTCATCGAGAGATTCTCCTTCGACCGCGTGCAGCCGAGCCCGGCCGCGTTCGACTACAAGAAGCTCGACTGGATGAACGGCGTCTATCTGCGCGCGCTGCCTCCCGACGAGTATGCGGACGCGCTGATCGAGTATCTCGGGCCGAACTGGGACGAGGACAAGGTCCGCAAGATCGCGCCGCTCGTGCAGGAGAGGCTCGTCCGGTTCGGCGAGCTTCCGCGCTACGCGAACTTCTACTTCAACGACGACGTCGAGCCCGAAGACCCCTCGCTGCTCGACCCGCGCGTGCTCGAGGGCGCAGAGGCCGTCCTCCGGAGTCTGGAGCGGTGGGACGCAGAGGCGATCGAAGCCGCGCTGCGGTCACTCGCCGACGAGCTCGGCTTGAAGCCGGGGCAGGCGTTCCAGCCGATCCGGATGGCCGTGACGGGCTCGAAGATCTCGCCCGGCCTGTTCGAGAGCCTCGAGCTGCTCGGTCGGGACGAGACGCTCAGGCGTCTGAGTCGCGGGCGTCTGGGTCGCGCGGTCGGCGCAGCGGTCTAGGCGGCCCAAGCGGGTCGAGCGCCCGCTGGAACTGGAGCCATGCCCGCCTGCGAAAGGAGGCGGTCGGCGGCGGAACGTGCCGCCGTTGCTTTTTGGGTCGCTGCGAAGCCGCGGCCGCCTCACCTCCCTGGAGCCCATTTACAGCTTGTAATTCTGCAACGCGCCCGGCCGTGCGGTCGTTACGGCCGCAGGAGCACCGAGCCTGCGACCGTCCCTGCGAGCGTGAACGCGACGAGCAGCCAGAGGCCGAGCAGCGCGGCGACGAGGACGAGCGCCGAGCCGACGGCGACGGCGCCGGCGGCGAGCACCGGCGGTCGTGGGGTCGCCGGCGAGCCCGGTTCGAGCGCCGCTGCGGCGTGGGAACGTGGCCGTTCGAGGCGAACGCGCGCGAAGCGGACGCGAAACAGGACGCCCCGCCATTCCCAGATGAGCGGCCCCGCCGCTTCCAGCCCGCCGTGCGCGAGCCCCTCGGCGATCTCGGCGGTCAGCTCGCGCGCCTCGGCCAGCGCCTCAGCGAGCTCCTCGTGAACGAGGACCGCCTCCTGAGGCGGGGTCAGTCCCGAGACGAGCTCGGCCGCGCAGTGCAGCTCGTACTGCAGCGTGGGCAGGGTCTCGCGGTCGTCCAGGAGGCGCTCGGGCTCGGCGGCGAGCAAGTCGAGCCGGCACAGCGTGAGCTCGAGGTCGATCCACAGACCGCCCATCACAGCCGCGTACGCACGCGGCGACCCGGTGCCCAGCGTCTGTCTCACAGGCAGATCGATCATAGCCCGTTATACATTTACGCTCCATGAACGTCACCGAAGTCATCCGCAGTCCGGCCGAGTACGAGGAGCAGCTGCAGAGGTACCTCTACGAGCGGGCTGAGGAAGGACGCGCCGTCCGAGTCGGCGAGAAGGAGGTCTCCGAGCAGGCGGCGATCGTCGCGCGGTACGACGACCTGTTCTCGCGGGCGCAGCTTGCCGCCTTGCACGAATGTGAGGACCAGGCCACGGACGAAGACGAGCGCGAGCGTCTCTACCGGCTGCGCAAGACGTGCGAGGGAGGATTGGCGGCCGCCGAGCTCGCGGAGGCTGAGGACGAGTTCGAGAACAAGTTCCTGGCGGCACGCGTACCGTGGAATGGCGACGAGATGCCGCTCCGGAGCGCACAGGCGAAGCTCGCCGTGCTCGACGACTACCGTGCACGCGAGGAGCTGGGAGCGCTGCACGCCGACGTATCCGCGGCTTTCAACCCGGAGCGGCTCGAGCTGCTCGCGAAGCAGGAGTCGCTCGAGGCCGAGCTGAGCGGCACTCCCGACAACATCGAGCGGAACGAGGAGGAGAAGCAGATCTCGCTGCGCGAGCTCGAGCGCGTGCTCGGGGAGGCGAGCGTCGCGGTGGAGGGCGCCTGGTCGCGGTTGCGCGACCTCTGGTTCGGCCGTCTGCTCGGGCCCGAGCGAGACGACGTGCCGTCCTCCTTCCACAGTGCCTACATGCGCCGCCTGTCGCCGCTCGAGTCGACGTACACGAAGGACCGCTCGGTCGAGATCTGCATGGAGACGCTGCGCCGCCTCGGCTTCGACATGGAGAACGACGAGAACATCCGGCTCGACCTCGACGACCGTCCACAGAAGTCTCCGCGCGCCTGCGTGATCGCATCCGATCCGCCGAAGGTCGTCCACCTGATCACGCGCGCGCAGGGCGGCCTCCACGATTACCAGGCCTTGCTGCACGAGGCGGGGCACGCGCTTCACTACGCCGGCTGCGATCCGTCGCTCTCGTACACGTTTCGACGCCTCTCGCGCGACCACGCGCTCACCGAGATCTACTCGTACATCCTCGAGTCGATCACGCACGTGCCCGCATGGCACGTCGAGCATTTCGGGCTCGCCGAGGAGCAGGCGGCCGAGGGCGCGAATGCGACGCTCTTCCTCGACGTGCTCCTCTTCCGGCGCTACGTCGCAAAGCTTCAGTACGAGCTCGGCTTCTGGTCGCGCTACAACGAGGTGGGAGGGACGCCCGAGGGGTACGCAGACCGGCTCACGAAAGCCGTCGGACTGCGTTACCGCGACGAGGCCTTCCTGTCCGACATGGATGCCGGCTTCTATTCCGCGGACTACCTGCGCGCGTGGATCCGTGCGGCCCAGCTGCGTGCGTACCTGACGCGCGAGGTGGGCGAGGACTGGTGGCGTAACGCGGAGACCGGCGACCGGCTGCGGGCGCTCTTCTTCGAAGGGACGCGGCCGTCGAGTGAAGAGATCGCAGCGCGGATCGGCTTCGAGCCGCACGACACGGCGCCGCTCGTCGCCGAGCTGAACGGCTAGAGCTTCTCGAGCACGGCGCTGTAGATCGGGCGGTCGCCGGTGAACGTGCGGGTGACGTGCCAGCCGCCTTCGCGCGCGAGCGAGTCGAGCTCGTCCGGTGGCAGCATGAGGTAGTCGAACCACGGGGTCGCGAGCTCGCCGTGCCGGATGCGCAGACGTATCTGGCCGGGATGGCGGCCCCGGCTCCGGTTGCGTTCGTGGTAGGCGAGGTGGACGGGGTCGTCGGTGTCGTAGAGAAAGATGGACGTACCGAGGATGCGCGCGTTGTCGCTCGTCGCTCTGAGCCACCGGCGCAGGATCCGCGCGCCTTTCTGCGGGCTCGCCAGCAGACCGATGTTGTTGCCGTAGAGGACAACGGTGTCGAACGTGCCGAGCTCCGGGGTGATGTCGGCGATGCCGAGCAGGCGCGCGTCTCGGACACCGCGTTCGCGCATAACCTCGACAGCGCCGGGGGAGACGTCGATCGCCACGACCTCGTGGCCGCGTTCCTGGAGGTGCAGTGCGACGCGTCCCGCGCCCGCCCCGACGTCGAGCACGCGGCCGCGCGCGAAGCGCATTGCGCGCCGCTCGACCGGACGCCAGCGCCGATAGGGCGCGAGGTACATCGACGGTCCGAGCTGGGACGCGCTGATGAATCCGTCGTCGCGCTCGACGATCTCGACGCCGGCTCCGTCACGCGCGAACGAGCGCAGCATCTCTCCGAAGGCGTCACCCGTGGGCACGCTGGCTACAATGCCCCGCGCCGGGCGCATTCGTCTAGTGGCCTAGGACACCGCCCTCTCACGGCGGCGGCACGGGTTCGAATCCCGTATGCGCCTTTCTACGTCACAAAGTGCAGCCGTTTTGGCTTTGCTGAGCGGGTCATTTGTGACAGGTGTGCCCCGAAAGCGCGTCGCGTGCAGACCCCGGTGCAGACCTCGGCGCGTTGTCAATCTTGTCAAGACGAGCCTTGAACAGAACCCGATCTTTCGGGGGACGGTACGCCCGCGCAACGAGTCGTAGGATGTAGTCGGTAGCCGGGCAGATCGGCGCGCGTTGAAGCGCTGGGAGGAGCAGATTATGAAGAAGTCCAGAAGGAGCCTGCCGGCCAAGAAGCTGTTGCTTGGTGTTGCGGCAGCCGCCTGCGTGCTCGGAGTCAGCGCGACGACACTGTCGGCTGCCGGGCCGCATTTCACGGGCTGGTCGACGCCGGTAAACCTTGGGCCGACGATCAACTCGGCGTCCACGGACTTTGGGCCCGCGCTTTCCAAGGACGGCTTGAGCCTCTATTTCACCTCCAACCGATCAGGAGGTTTCGGCGGCTTCGACATCTGGGTCTCGCAGCGACAAGCAGTGGACGACGCTTGGGGAGCACCTGTGAATCTGGGAGCGACGATCAACTCAGCGTCCAACGACTTCGTCCCCGCGTTTTCGCGAGACGGCCATTGGATGTTCTTCGCCAGCAACCGTCCTGGCGGGTTTGGTGGCGATGACATCTGGGCTTCGTGGCGTCAGCACATCCACGACGATTTTGGCTGGCAGGCGCCCACCAACCTTGGCGCGGGGGTGAACACCGCGTTCAACGACAACGGGGTCGGCTACGTCGAAAACGACGACGGAGGTGCCCCCCAGCTGTTCTTCGGTAGCAATCGGCCGGGCGGCGCTGGGGTCGTCGAC
>WNGE01003944.1_pt1 | contig 31722 bp, 23 predicted proteins | sample 5400651 | NCBI WGS metagenome assembly WNGE01 (sample SAMN13153370, study PRJNA577476) | soil metagenome | isolation source: 60 cm soil or saprolite under grassland replicate 2 | place: USA:California | collected 2016-06-15
TCTGCAAACAACTCCCGATGATCGTCTCTCGGCGCGCCTCGAGGAGATGAGCCTTGAAGAAGCAGAACGTCTGTTGATAACTAAAGCCCTCGCGCGCTTTGAAGGCAACGCCAACCGCGCGGCCGAAGCACTTGGCTTAAGCCGCAGCGCGCTCTACCGCCGGCTGCAAAAGTATGGGTTGTCGTAAACGTGCGCCATCAGCGTTCGACCGGGTTGTTGAATAAGGCAAGCAGGCCCGAAGGGCCGGAAGTCAGTAGCCACGTCCGTTAGGGCGTGGAGCAAAAATCTAGAAGAATAATGAGCACCGAAGGTGCGGCACAGGTCGTGATTCATAAAAGGCTTAAGAGTGTCGGCCCTTCAGGCCTCAAGAGCCAGGTGTCAAACTTTTCCACGCCCTTACGGACGTGGCTATTGAATTACGGCCCTTCGGGCCTGAGATCTTCAAACCACGTTAGCAAGGCTGCCCATTGGTCGAACACGCAATGGAGTATCATAGCGGCGTGAGCACTCCCTCTAAGCTATCAAAGCATGCGTCAACATTGCCCAGCCTCGACCCCGCGCTGCGCCGCGGTGGGCGCCTTCAATTCGAGCGGCGCGTAACATTCCTGGCCCTTGCCGCCGGTTTTCCGGCCGTAGTTCTGTGTGCTGTTTTACTCTGGTATGACGATTACTCGGCCCGCGTGCAGTGGACTGTCGATCTATTCCTCGTATTGACTTGGCTGGGTGTTGCCTTCAACCTCAAACAACGCATCGTTCGGCCACTACAAACTCTTTCGAATATTCTCGCGGCTATTCGTGAAGGCGACTATTCCATTCGCGGACGGCGCGCGGCGGTGGGCGACGCGCTCGGCGAAGTGATGCTCGAAGTGAATGACCTGGGGCAAACTTTACGTGAGCAGCGGCTCGGCGCACTTGAAGCGACAACGCTGTTGCGCACAGTGATGGCCGAGATCGATGTGGCCGTCTTCGCGTTTGACGGCCTGGCGCGCTTGCGATTGGTGAATCGCGCCGGGGAAAGGTTGCTGGCCCAGCCTGCGACGAGACTCCTGGGTCGCACCAGCGCAGAGCTGGGTCTGGCCGCGTGTCTGGATCGTGAAGCTGGCGAAGGCCCACATACGATGCAGATGCTCTTTCCCGGCGGCGTCGGCCGGTGGGACATTCGTCGCAGCACTTTTCGTGAGGGTGGTGCGCAGCACCAGTTACTCGTACTGACCGACCTCAGTCAAACGTTGCGCGAAGAAGAACGTATCGCCTGGCAACGTCTTTTGCGTGTGCTTGGCCACGAGCTTAACAACTCGCTGGCGCCGATCAAATCGGTCGCGGGTAGTTTGGCAGACCTGCTGGGCCGGCAACCACGGCCGGCGGATTGGGGCGACGACATGCAACGCGGTCTGGAAGTGATTTCGTCGCGTGCTGATTCGCTGGCGCGCTTCGTTGAGTCCTATTCCAAACTCACGCGATTGCCGCAGCCGCGCTTCGAACCGTTGAATATCGGCGCCCTGGTCCGGCGCGTGGCGAGTCTTGAAACGCGTTTGCCGGTGAACGTCGTTGCCGGTCCAGAGGTCCTGGTCAATGGTGATGAGGTGCAGTTGGAGCAGTTGTTAATAAATTTGGTGCGAAACGCGGTGGATGCCTCACTCGAAACCCGAGGCAGCGTGGGAGTCGGTTGGGCTCAAAATAATGGTCAGGTAGAAGTTTGGATTGACGACGAAGGACCGGGTCTCGCAAACACTGCAAATCTATTCGTACCGTTCTTTACTACGAAGGCGAAAGGGTCCGGCATTGGCCTGGTCCTTTCGCGTCAAATTGCGGAGGCCCACGGCGGCACGCTAACACTCGAGAACCGCCGCGGGTTGCGCGGTTGCGAAGCGCTGCTGCGCTTACCGCTCTGAGCGCTCAGAACCATGGAAAAGGGAAAGGGGAAAGGGTAAAGGGGAAGGGAGAAAGGTTAAGGGGGGAAGGGGTAAAGGGTAAAGGGTAAAAATGGATTCCCCTTTACCCTTTCCCCCCTTGCCCTTTACCCTTTCCCCTCAATTTTTATGGCCCAGCGGCAACGGGATACGCCAGCATGCGATTTCCGGTCGAGACAAACATCAATCCCAATGCTTCATCCGTTACGAATCGTTCATCCAAGTCGCGAAGTCTGATTTGGCGCTCTGTCTCACCAGTATGGATGTTCACTCCCGCAAGACCGTTTCCGTCGCGTCCTTTTAGGTCCGTATAAAAGTACATCCAGTTGCCTCGCAAAGCCGCCAGGCGATCGCGATGCCAAAGAAAGCGTGAGAGCCGTTCGAGCTGATGCGCCGGATCAATACGATCCAACAGTCGTTCGTCAACATCGTTCGTGCGACGGCGAACCAGATCAGCGGGTGATGGCGGCGCAGGAGTAGCCGTCGACACTGTCCCTAAGCCACTTCGTACACGTGAGACCACGCCAAATTGTCGGAAACGAGAGGCGGCGTACGATCTTGCATAGTTTCGAGCGGAACTCGTGGCGAGAGCTTGCAGGTTGGAAGCAGACGAACGCGCCGCCAGACCCGACCAACTCAAGCCACCCACAGTCCGTGCCAATTGCACACCACGAAAAGCAGTAACGGCAGTGCCGCCGTAGCGAAAATAGAGCGAGGCTGCGCGCGCGGCGATGGCTGTAACCGTGCGCAGTATTCCGCGACCCGGCGGGCTATGACGCGCGCGCCAGGCCTCGCGACCAGTCGTAGCATCGAAGGCTGCAATCTCTGATTGCCCACCAACCACAACTTCACCGCTTTCATTCAAAATACCAAACGCTGCTCGCTCTATTCCGTGTTTGACGCGCGTCCGGCGCTTGCCAGTCTTCGCATCGATGACGATGAGATCGTCGTGATCCGCGATAACGATGCTGGAAGGATTCGGCAGCACGAGATTAGTAATCCCTTTGTCCGCCCCTTTGTAACGCCACAACACTTTTCCGTTCCGAGTATCTATTGCGCTGACGCCGTATGATCCACGCTCGACAGTTTCACCATCCTTGAGCCGGGTAAATTGCCCGCCAGTACGCACGTATAAAACGTCGTTCACCAAAATCATCTCCGGCGTCAAACCCAGGTCTTTGGCTTCCCACTCGGTATCGCCGGTTTCACGTGAGATTGCCCGGACGTGCCCGCGTCCGGAGGTATAGATGACGGCATCGTTAAAAATCGGCGCCGCTTCGGTTAGTGCGAGGCCTTCTTCGTTAACGCGATAACGCTCGCGCAGCCGCGCTTTGCCCGTGCGTGCATCGAAGGAAGTCAAGCCTTCGTAGAAAAGATAAAGTCTGCCGTCGAGAAACAGGGGTGGATAACAGTTGTCCAGTGTATATTCGACGTCGCCACCTTCATTCCAGCGCGAGGGCATCATTTCCGTTTCGTTGACTTCGTATTTCCAAATTTCGTCGCCGGAAGCCAAATCGAGCACATGCAAAAGAGGATGACGCTTGAAGCCATCGTCGGCGTGACCTTTTGCATCTTTGGCAAAGACTACTGCCAGCAGATTAGTCGCCGGGTCAACTGCCATTTGCATGACAGCGCCCCGAATCTTGTTGCTGCGCCAGACGGTGTCGCCGCTCACGAGATCGACAGCCTCCACTCGAGTGCGCTCACCTTTATCAAAACTAAGCAAAACCAGATCGGAGCTGGGCACCGGCGCCACGTCGGTTTCATCCAGCGAAACGTCTTTGCGGCGCCAAAGTGTTTCACCCGTCGCTCCATCAACGGCGTAGAGGGATTTCTCTGTGCCGACGAGCAACACGCCGAGCTCTGTCGGCTGATAGAAGCGGACTGACTTGTCGAGCTTAGCTGTCCATGTTTGGGCATGCACATCGCTAAAAGCGAAGACGAAGAGGGCGGCAAGCAGTAGTAGCGGTGATCGTGTAGGACAAAACAATTTCATAATCTGAGGATACCAGAAATCGAAAGAAGAGCGGGGGCAAGCCACCCTTCCCGACCTCGAGACTTTCAAACTTGATCGAGTTGCGCAAAGACTTGAAAGCTTCTCACACAGCATTTTCGACAACGTTTAGCGCCCAACACCATTGTGTAATCACTCAAGTATGAAAGTCTCAAGGTGGGAAGGGTGGCTTAGGCACCCCAGCGCGGCTGCCGCGCTGGGGACCCCGCTTGCCCTCGCCGCGACGGGGGTTAGAATGCGGCTTAGTTTTCACACAGTCTCTACTGCCCCCGGTTCTGACAGGAAGTTGGGCTTGACAATCAGCAACGTAAAGGTTGAACTCTGAACCTTCGGACAATAAATATAACAAAACAAAAATGTTGGATCAGGAATCAACTACTGCGGCCAGCGCTCAGTCACCCGAGGAGCCCTCGCTGGTTCAAATCAAACCGATAGCCAGGGTCGCTGGTGGCGTTCCTTCAGTTATCGCTGCGGCGAAAACTGCCTGGAATGAAATGGGTTTGACGCGCGGACTCCGCACGCTACTGAAACTCAATCAACAGAACGGATTCGATTGTCCGGGTTGCGCCTGGCCGGAGCCCGATGGCGAACGCTCGCACGCGGAGTTCTGTGAAAACGGCGCCAAGCACGTCGCTGATGAAGCGACAACGAAACGAGTTACCCCGGAGTTTTTCCAGAAGTGGACCGTCGCCGATCTGGCCGCAAAATCTGATTACTGGTTGGGCAAACAAGGACGCATCACTCATCCCATGGTGCTGCGTCGCGCGGCGACTAATTACGAAGCGATAAGTTGGAACAATGCTTTTACGCTGATCGCCGGCGAGTTGAATTCACTGAGCCATCCTGACGAAGCAATTTTTTACACTTCGGGACGGACGAGCAATGAAGCTGCTTTCCTTTACCAACTCTTCGTGCGACTGTTCGGAACCAACAATCTTCCTGACTGCTCAAACATGTGCCACGAGTCGAGCGGATCGGCACTCGGCGAAACAATTGGCGTCGGCAAAGGAACGGTGACACTCGACGACTTCGACCTTGCCCAGGCAATCTTCGTCATCGGACAAAATCCGGGCACAAACCATCCGCGCATGCTGACCGCGCTGCAAAAAGCGAAACGGAATGGATGCAAGCTGGTGCACATCAATCCGCTGCCCGAAGTTGGCATGACGCAGTTCAAACATCCACAGGAACTTTTGGGCTGGGTTGGTAGTGGAACGACGCTGGCCGATTTGTTTCTTCAGGTGCGAATTAATGGAGACGTGGCGTTGCTTCAAGGAATTATGAAAGAGGTCCTGGCTTTCGAGGAGCGCCAGCCCGGTCAAGTCGTTGACCATGAGTTCATACGCAACTACACCGAAGGCTTCGAGGGATTTGCCGCGGCGCTGCAAGAAGCGCATTGGGGTGACATTCTCGAACAGTGTGGCGTTTCAAAAACCCAAATAGAGGATGCCGCGAAAATCTTTATTGAATCCGAACGCACAATTTTCTGTTGGGCGATGGGCCTCACGCAACATAAGAACGCCGTCGCTAATATCCAGGAGATCGTGAATCTGATGTTGCTGCGGGGCCAAATCGGCAAACCGGGAGCCGGACTTTGTCCTGTCAGAGGGCATAGCAATGTGCAGGGTGACAGAACGATGGGAATCTGGGAGCGCCCGACAGACACGTTTCTTGACAAGCTTGGCTCAGAGTTCAACTTTGAGCCGCCGCGCCGCCATGGTTACGATACCGTGAAGGCAATCGAAGCGATGCACGAAGAGAAAGCACGAGTATTCTTTGCACTTGGCGGAAACTTTCTTTCGGCTACTCCCGATACCGAATACACCGCTGATGCATTGCGGCAGTGTAAGCTGACGGTGCACGTCTCGACGAAACTAAACCGCGCGCATTTGATAACCGGTGAACAGGCTCTCATCCTGCCATCTTTGGGCAGAACGGAAACTGATGTGCAAACCTCCGGCCCACAATTCGTGACGACGGAAAACTCGATGGGCGTCGTTCAGTCGTCGCGTGGTTTCCTGCCGCCGGCTTCGGCTGATCTCTTGAGCGAACCGGCGATCGTCACGCGTCTGGCGACCGCGACACTCGGGGTTCGTTCAAATGTTGCCTGGCAAGAGCTGGCAGCCGATTATGATCTGATACGAGATCATATTGAGCGTGTGGTACCCGGGTTTGATGACTACAACGCACGTGTGCGCCGCCCAGGGGGCTTTCATTTACCGAACGCTGCGAGGGACAGAATATTCAAGACGCAGAGCGGCCGCGCGATGTTTACCGTTCATGCCTTGCCGCAACATGATCTTAAGCAGGATCAATACTTGATGATGACGATCCGCAGTCACGATCAGTTCAACACATCGATTTATGGACTGGACGATCGCTATCGTGGGATTTTCAACGGCAGGCGCGTTGTTTTTCTTAATAGCGACGATATGCGCGCAGCAAATTTGGTTGACGGACAGATCGTCGATCTCTTTAGCCATTTTGAGGGGGAAGAGCGCGTTGCGCGCCACTTCATGGTAGTACCCTACAGCATTCCGCGACGTTGCGCGGCCACTTACTTTCCGGAAACGAACGTGCTTGTTCCTATCCGAAGCGTAGCGGATAAGAGCAACACGCCGGTTTCGAAATCTGTGGTGATTAGTATCAGGCCGTCGCAGAATTTGTCTGGGGGCAGAAGGTAGCCCGGCAGGCTACAAGATAGTAGCCGGTGGTCGAAGCGAAGCGCAGACCACCGGAAGGTGTTAAGGAAAAAGTAGCACTCTGAAAGAGTCTGTCGGAATAGCTCAAGTCTCTGTGTGATCTCGGTGAACTCTGTGTCTCTGTGGTGGGAGTTATATTTAAGAGAAACACTCACCACAGAGACACAGAGCACACTGAGGATGCACAGAAAAAGCAGAGTTACTCATTTTCCCGACAGACTCGAAAAGGATGCAAGAGGAAAGGAAACAGAGAACTCTGCGTGCGAGCAAATGATGTTACACCCCTCTGGGGTGCTGTCATTTACCCGTTTGTTACCGGTGGTCTATGCTTCGCTTCGACCACCGGCTACTATCGTGCAGCCTTCCAGGCTGCCGTTAGCCATTTCGCCGCTAACGCGGCTGAAGAACGGCTTTAGCTTAAATGGTCGTCGTATGACTTTTCAGTTCGCCAAACCAGAAACTGTTTCCAAGGCTGAGCTCTACGCAAATTTGCAATCGCAGCTTCGCAGCCTGCTCGAGGGCGAGCGCGACTTGATTGCCAACGCCGCGAACCTTTCCGCGTTGCTGTATCACTCACTGCCTGATCTCAACTGGACGGGGTTCTATTTCGTCAGAGGCGTCGAACTTGTGCTTGGCCCGTTTCAGGGGAAACCTGCCTGCGTGCGCATTGCGATCGGCAAGGGAGTTTGCGGCACCGCGGCTGCGCATAGGCAGACCATTCTCGTCGCTAACGTTCATGAGTTTCCCGGGCACATCGCCTGCGACAGCGCGTCCAATTCCGAAATCGTAATACCAATAATCAAGCATGAACGCTTGCTTGGCGTTCTTGATCTCGATAGTCCGATGTTTGCCAGGTTTGACGATGAGGATGCGGAGGGATTGAATGAGCTGGCTCAGATTTTTATCGACTCTATTCATTTCGAGTCCGACCCTTAGGTTGCTATCCTCGATTAACAACAAGCTAAGGCTGGACTCTAAACTCAAGCAAAGAAAACAATGATCACAATTCGCAAAGGACAGGAACGCGGCCACTTCGATTTCGGTTGGCTCAACACCTATCACACCTTCTCTTTCGATCAGTATTACGATCCCAATCACATGGGATTTCGCAGTTTGCGGGTGATCAATGAAGATATCGTGCAGCCGGGCCAGGGCTTTCCTACCCATGGACATCGCGACATGGAAATCGTCACCTACATCCTGCAGGGCGCGCTTGAACATCGCGACAGCATGGGCAACGGATCGATTATTCGTCCTGGCGACGCCCAGCGTATGAGCGCTGGGACGGGCGTGAGACACAGCGAGGCTAATCCTTCGCCAGACGCGCCGGTGCACCTCCTGCAGATATGGATTTTGCCAAACGAGAAAAGCCTGTTGCCTGAATATGAGGAGAAAAAGTTTTCAGATGATGAGAAGCGGAATAAGTTTCGCTTGATTGTTTCGCCCGCTGGAGCTGATGGCTCAGTGAGAATTCATCAGGATGCGAAGATTTATGCGTCGCTGTTGGATAAGGGTGCGGCAGTGGATCACAATTTAGGAAACGGACGAAGCGCGTGGCTCCAGGTTGCCGCCGGCTCCGTGGCTTTGAATGACGTTACCCTCGAGCAGGGCGACGGTGCTGCACTTTCCCAGGAGTCAAACCTTCGCATCAACGCGAAGCAGTCTGCGGAAGTGTTGCTGTTTGACCTTGCGTAATTGATCAGAACTGACCGGTCAGTTGAGGTTTGCATACGTTATGGCTAACGAGACCGCCAATGAAGTACTCACCGCCTGGGAAACATCTTCCCAATACTGGAATAAGCACCAGGCATTAATTGAGATTATGTTTGCGCCCTTGTCGCGCGCACTCATCGAGGATGCCCGCATTGTTTCAGGGCAGACAGTGCTCGACGTTGGCGGTGGCAGCGGCGAACCCTCGCTGACGATCGCGGCGATTGTTGGTGAGTCGGGCTGTGTGACCTACACCGATCCCGCTGCAGGTATGGTGAGAACCGCACGAGATGAGGCCGCGCGGCGGGGGCTAACTAACATCAGCTTCCATCAATGTCCCGCTGAGCAGCTTCCGTTTGCTGATAATTCGTTTGACGCAGCGGTCAGTCGGCTCTCGGTAACGTTTTTCCCCGATGTTTTGGCGGGCCAACGCGAGATGCTGCGAGTGGTGAAACCCGGCGGCTATATTTCTTTCCTGGTTTGGGCGGCAAGAGAGGTGAACCCGTTCTTTAAGGTTGTTGCCGAGGTCCTGGATAGGTTTGTGCCGGCTGATGCTGAGGATGAAGATGCGCCGGGCGCTTTTCGTTTTGCGACGCCAGGAAAACTTGCGACAGCTTTGCGAGAAGCAGGAGCGGTAGACGTAAGAGAGCGCGAGTTGGCATTTACGATTGAGGCTCCGATCACAGTCGAGCACTTTTGGGCGTTGCGCACGGAAATGTCAGATACGTTTAGAAAAAAACTTGCGAAGCTTGTGCCCGATCAGGTGGCAGCGATCAAGTACACCGTGCAAAAGGCGGTCGGCAGTTATTTCAAAGCGGGAGGAATGAATTTCCCGGCAAAGGTACTCTTGGTTACTGGGAGAAAGCTTGCCGATTAGAAAGCGGATTTGGTCCGCCTGTCCTAAGCATCCCACTGCTTCGTTTAGAGTGGGACTTGTCCCATATTGGCGAGAACGGGTCCGCTTTCTAAATAATCAGAGCGAAGGATATCTGCTCACTGTACTCAGCGAATCAAGGTCTGCGCATAGAGGCAAGCCCAAGACCAGCGCCGATCAGGAAACCACCCGCAATCCGCGATGGCAAAGAAGAGAATCTTTCAGGAAAGAGCTTGCGGCCTCGTTGAGCCAGCCATCCGTAACCTACCAAAACCGGAAACTCCACCGCGATTGAAACAACTCCCAATAACATAAACTGCTCGACCACAAGCGCATTCGGAGAAACGAACTGCGGCAGCAGTGCGGTGAAGAAAACGATTGCCTTCGGGTTTGCCAACTGAGTCATAAGGCCCTGCGAGAATAATTTCAACGACCGTTTGCGCGTATCTACTAAAGCTACTGTAGCGTCTTCCTCTGTCGTCGTTGAACTTGTCGAAAACAACAACGTCACGCCGCTCAAAATTAAGTAAGCGATTCCCAACCACTTGATAATTTGGAAAAGAGTCGCTGAGGCCAGCAACAGCGCGCCCAAGCCCAGGGCGGACAAGAAAAAGTAGATCGCGTTGCCGGTTAAGATCCCGGCGACGCCTCGCAGGCTTGGCCTAAAACCTGACTCGACTCCTTGTGAAACTACCAGAAGCACGGCTGGCCCCGGCGTCAAAGACAGGAGGAATTCAGTGACGGTGAAGATCAGTAGAAGTTTGAGTGACATTGTTATGGGACCAGCGTGAGTGGTTCATCCGCAGGTCTTGTAAGCGCAGACAGCAACGGCACGAAAGCAACATACATCGTGAGTCCGCGCAACCAACTTAATCGCTGCCAACGCCGTCCGCGAACCAACCACTCAGTTGCGGGGATGGTCGACTCAGGACTGTGTTTGAAGAGAACCAGCTCAGGAACAAAATAGAAAAAAGATATCAGCAACACTATCACGTAGACAGCAAAGCTTATGGCTATGAGTTTACGTCGCGCGCTTGATTGCCAATTCAGCACCAAAGCCGCGACGAGCGAGATGATTAGCAACGGGTGGATAATTATCCAGAATATTCCGTCGTTCAGTCCGTAAGGCCCGTTAGCCACGACGGCCGAATCGGGAAGGGCAGAGAGATAAGCGGGAAAGTAGACCAGGTGTGAGTAAGCAATTCCGCCAAGCAAGGTTCCCCAAAAAATGATGGCCAGCATCAGTGCAAAGGTGCCGAGGTTGCGGGTTGCCATTTTACATCTCCTTTGACTTGCAAGGTTCGTTTGCTGGGTTACTTCTTCAAATGCCCTTCAAACCAGTCAACTATTCGATTGAGCACATCGAGCTGGTGTTTTTCTTCCCGAAACCCATGGCCTTCGCGAGGATAAACCACGAAATCTGTTTCCACGCCGTAACGCTTCAGGCCGCGGTAGAGTTGCTGACTCTGCCCAATCGGATCGGTAACGTCGGCTTCGCCTTGCAAGATCAAAGTTGGCGTGTGGGCATGCTTGATAAAAGTGATTGGAGAACTGTTAGTGAACCCCTGCGGTTTTTCATAGGGCGTCCCAAAAAACCACTCGTCATAGCTCGAGCCGTCCTCAGTGCCAAACTCACTGGCCAGGTCACTCAGCCCGGCGCCCGTCATTGCCGCTTTGAAACGATTGGTTTGAGTGATAGCCCACGATGCCATGTAACCGCCGTAAGACCACCCAGCTATTCCTAACCGATCAGGATCGGCAATGCCGCGCGCAATCAGAAAATCAACGCCAGCGATCACATCTTTGAAATCACCGCCACCCCAGTCCGCGCGATTCATCTCCACGAAGCGGTGGCCGTAGCCGGTCGAGCCGCGCAAATTGGGATAAAGCACAGCGTATCCGCGCGCTGCCAGCAATTGTCCCCAGGACTGAAACGAATCTGCCCAACGAGACGTCGGTCCGCCATGAACAATCACGACCAGCGGTACTTTTGTGCCGCTCTGATACCCTGGGGGTTTCAATAACGCCGCCTCAATCTCGGTTCCGTCAAAGCTCCTGTAGCGCACAAACTCGGGCTTGACGAGTGGAATCTGTTTCCAACTTTCGTTGAAGTGGGTGACGCTTTCTGCGGCTGTCGGTTGAGTTGAAAGCCAAACTTCCGGCGCCTCAACCGCTGTTTCGCCGGCAAAAGCGATGGCCTTTGCACTAGCATCAAACGAACTCGGATTCACGTTCTGTTGAGATTGCGCTTCAGCTTTTCCGTTGGGCGCGATGACGTAAAACTGCGTGCGGAAACCATTAACAGCGAGCGCCAGGATAGAGCCGTCAGCTCGCCATGTGAAGCCGGCGATTGGGCGATCGATGCTGACGGCTGTCAGATTTCGCGCCGGTTCGTCTGTCAGTGGTTGTAAGTAGAGGTCGTGCGGCGAAGGGCCATCGACGCGCGCGGCGAGATAAGCAACCGAATTGCCATCAGGAGAAATGCTCAGCTGCCCAAAAGGACCGCGCGGAGCGGAAATCTGTTTCATCTGACCATCACTGGTCGCGACCGAGAATATCCGGTTTGTTTCTTGATCCGCTTCCGGATGATCCGTTACCGAGACAATCAGGCGATCTCCCTGGGCCGTCCATTTCGCTTCACGGATTTCCCAATTTCCCGCAGTGAGTTGGCGAACTTTCTTAGTTTCGACATCGATTAGCCAGAGGCGAGTGCGCTTGTCATCGCGGTCAACCACACGCGCGTCGTCTTTATCTTTCTCCCTTTTTTCCTCTGCTTCGGTCTTAGGTTCGGGAGCCAAAAGAGAGATCTGCTTTCCATCGGGAGACCATTCGAACGCGCGCACAGCGTTCTTTCCTTCAGTTAAACGAATTGCCTCGCCGCCATCTGTGGGCATGAGATAGATCTGGGTTGCATCTTCTCGATCCGATAGAAACGCTAAACGGCGACCATCAGGGGACCAACGAGGTGCAAACTCTGACTTCGCTGAATTTGTGAACTGACGCACTTCGCGCGTTCGTACGTTCAGAATCCAGATGTGCCGGCTGCGATTCGCACCCTTTGGTGGCTCACTCACGGTAAAAGCCACTCGATTACCATCAGGGGAAAAGCGAAGTTCTGAAATTGGACGGCGGTTGAGAGTCTGTTCCGGTTTGAGTTGAGCGAAACTGGCCCCAGGAATCAATAGTAGAAAGGCTGTTGTAATAACCCAGTGGATTTTCATAGAGGATTGTTTCTCCGGGCGAAACTTATCAAACAACCTCTATGCAAACAAGCATTAGACAATTTCATCGTCACCTGCAACGGGTATTCTCAATTCACCCAGACGTTCGAGCACTGAATTGGTGACTACCAGAAGAGAGAGGTCCCGGTCCATTTGTTCGATGACACTTTGGATCAGCGTAATCCACGAGCGGGTCAATTGCTCCTTATATTTTGTGCGACCGACGCCATGGTGCTCAAGAAACTGAAGAAGACCGGAACGCATTTTCTGAAACGCTTCTTCCGGAGTTGAATGGTGGAGATAGTAGACCGCCACCGTCAAATGGCTTAGATGCGTGAATTCGTCCTTGCCGGTTGTGCACTGTTCGAAGCCCGCAACAACTGCTTCAATCGCTTGCTCCGTTTGGTAATGGTTTCCCATCTTTACTCCTTCCTTGGTAGGGTAGGGCACGCATTCCTGCTGTCGCTTCTCTTAAAAGTTCTGCGAACGTCCTTTGCCGAACGGACAGTGAGGAATGCCTATCCTACTGCAAGCAAAAAACGAGGCGGACCGAATAATCGATCCGCCTCGTTAGTCGAGTAGTTTTGTCTCAGAAGTTACTTAGCTGCTGCCGCGTTGGAACGCGCGGTCAATCGCGACTTGTAGCGAGCCGCCGCATTCTTGTGCAAGGCGCCATTTTGTACGGCCTTATCGATCGTTGAAATCGTCGACGGCAACAGTTCTTTGATCTGCTTGGCGTCGCCAGTGCCTATGGCTCCGCGCAGGTTCTTGATTGCAGTTCTCACACGGCTACGATTACCGCGATTAATCTTCCGGCGCGCCTCGCTCTGGCGCATTCTCTTTTCCGCTGACTTATGATTCGGCATTCACTCTCTCCGGTATTCTCATCTAACTCATTCCTGGCTGGGTTCCCAACTTTCAGTTTACACGATGGCGGTCATTGCGTAGTTTACACGATGGCGGTCATTGCGTAAGTGAGGGAGTATAGGGACCACCTCCTTTCGTGTCAAGGAGGCGCGGCTGCACTTTCACTCCATATTTGACAGCTAATCAAGGGTGTAGTAGCGTCAATCGCTACAGTATATGCCAGCAATTTCAGCACACTCACACCCCCGCAGATCCGTTAATAACGTACCCTTAACTTCGTCGCCGGCAGAAGGAGATCGCCCCAGCTTTTGAAACAAATCGAATTGCCACCGCGCGGATTAGAAACACTCTTCGGGGTTCACGATCAAAATATCAAATACCTCGAGTCGCTACTCGCCGTTCGCATTGACGCGCGCGGCCAGGACGTTTCTATCGATGGCGACCCTGAAGACGTCGCCACAGCGCAAGGGATACTCGAAGACTTTGCCGAACTTTTCCGCGAGGGCAGTTCTTTCACCGACAAGGAGCTGCGCGAGGCCTTTGCGCAAATTGCCGAGGATCGTGCGTTTAGTTTGCGCGACTATTTTACTAAAGCGCGATTCAATCCCGCCGGCAAGAAGCAGGTCGCGCCGAAGTCGGCAACTCAACGCAAATACATCCAGGCAATTCAGGAGCAGGATGTGGTGTTCGGCATCGGCGTCGCCGGCACGGGAAAGACTTATCTTGCCGTCGCGCTGGCCGTACAGGCACTCATGCAGAAACAGGTCAACCGCATCGTGCTGGCCCGGCCCGCGGTTGAAGCCGGCGAGAAGTTGGGCTTTCTTCCTGGTGATTTGCAGGAGAAAGTTGATCCCTATCTTCGTCCGCTGTATGACGCACTATTTGATCTGATCGACTACGAACGTGTGACAAAGCTGCTGGAGAAGCAGGTGATCGAGGTCGCGCCATTGGCATTCATGCGCGGCCGCACTCTTTCCGATGCGTTCATAATTCTCGATGAAGCGCAAAACACCACCAGCGAACAGATGAAGATGTTTCTCACGCGCATTGGATTTGGTTCCAAAGCTGTTATCACCGGCGACGTTACGCAGGTGGATTTGCCGGCGGGGAAACGCAGTGGTTTGATTGAAGCTGAACGTGTTCTCGCCAATCTCAAGGGAATCGAATTCATCTATTTCACTGAGAAAGATGTAGTGCGCCACAAGCTCGTCCAGATGATCATCAAGGCTTACGAAGAACATTCCAACAAGAAAAGTCACATCTGACGGTTTCCTATTGCAATCTGTGAAATTTGCGTAATCTGTGGATGAGATCATGATTGAAGTTGTTAACCGACAGCGCCGAGTGCCGATTGATGTCGAAAGCTGGCAGGCGTTTTCAGCGAAGGTTTTGCGCATTCTTCCGACCTCTGTCACAAGTGTGACGGTTGTCTTTGTTTCCGACCGAGCCATGCGCGAACTCAATCGACTGTGGCGACACAAGCGTGGGACCACGGACGTCTTGTCTTTTCCCGCGGATCAGGATGAGTTTGAAAAAGTAGAGGGCTCAACGTTGGGAGATGTGGTCATCTCCATAGAGCAGGCTGCGCGACAAGCGAAGGAAAACGAGTTCACTCTCGAACAGGAGATTGCGCAGCTTATTCTGCATGGCATGCTGCATCTCTGCGGCTACGATCACGGAACGGATAACGGTGAGATGAATCGTTTGGAGCTGCGGTTGCGAAGGAAACTTGGAATCCAGGCGGTAAATCGTGAATGGTAAATAGTAAATAGTAGAAACCATTTTCGATTTGGCATTGATGGATTCAAGTTTGAGTGCAACTGCAAATTCAGTCGGAACGCTTGTTGTACTTCTCCAAATAACACCTGGCTTCAGCCAGGTGATCGGGGATAGGTAACTAATTCTGAAACCGTTTAAACGGTTTCTCACCTCTGTGGGCTGAAATAACCTGGCTGAAGCCAGGTGTTAATGAGAGCTAACAGCATTATCAGAGAAAAAACACTTGCGTTGCACTTCCAAGTTGAATTCGCAAATCCAAATTGAGAATGAAAAATAGAAAATCGGCTTTCTGATCATCGCAGCTGTTTAACTATTCAATATTTACGATTTACTATTTAATGAACAATGCAACCTGAGCTCACTCTAACTTTCCTGCTGCTGGTCGGGTTGTCCGTGCTCGCGACGGTCGATATGGCCTTTGGCCAGTTGAGCGATGTCGGCCTGCGTCGTCTGATTACCGAAGCCGAAGAACGTTCTAAGCTCCGCTCATCTGAATTCCTGAAACAAGTGCTGGAAAACAGGCCGAGGTTTAGTTTTGCCATTTCAGCAACTATTCAGATCCTGCTGGTTGTGGTAGCCGTACTTGTAACTTCTATCTCGCTTAGCATGTTTCAGGAAGATCGGTTCGTGTTGGTAGGACTCTTAGCCGGTCTGATCCTGGCAGGAATCTTTCGCCAATTGATCCCGCTCTTTATTTCTACACGCGATCCCGAAGGAACGCTGCTCTTTCTGCTGCCGCTCATTCGTCCACTATTGCCGCTGATGGCTTTCGCGGCGGATCCTTTTCATCGACTATTCGACCGCTCGCGCCGGAAAGAGCAGGAATTGGAAAACGGAGATGAAGATGAGGAACAAGACGCCGGTGATGATATTCAGGCGCTCATCGACGTTGGCGAAGCCGAAGGAATACTGGAAGAAGAAGAGGGCGAGCTGATTCATTCGATACTCGAGTTTGGCGACACGCGCGTCAGCGAAGTGATGACTCCACGACCGGACATCGTTGCTGTGGCAGCGGGTGCTACCGTGCGTGAAGCGCGTGACATCATGATTGAATCGAAGTATTCACGGCTGCCTGTGTATCGCGATCAAATCGACAACGTTGAAGGATTGATCTACGTGCGCGATCTGCTTCAGCACTGGGCGGAAGGCAGTGAAGACGGACCGATCTCGCCGCTGGTGCGTCCGGTTTACTTCATTCCTGAAACAAAGCCAGTTGCCGAGCTTCTGGAAGAAATGCAGAAGGCGCACGTGCAGCTCTCGATGGTGATAGATGAGTATGGCGGAGTCTGCGGACTGGTGACGGTGGAAGACATCCTGGAGGAGATCGTCGGTGAAATCGAAGACGAAGACATTGAAGGTGATGAACTAAACGACATCGTGGAACAGCGTAAGGGATGTTACGAGGTGCTCGGCTCGACCGAAATAGGAAAGATCGAGCGGCTTTTCGATATGGAAATAGAGGCAGACGATTTCACGACTATTGCCGGATTGGTCATCAGCGAGTCGGGTAAAGTTCCCCAAGCGGGCGAGTGTTTGACTTTTCGCGGACTCGAATTGGAAGTGCTGGAGGCCGATGAGCGGCGTATTGGCCGTTTGCGCGTCAAACGAGCGGAAGGGGAGAACGTGAGCGGTGTGGGCGGTGTAAGTTGAGTAGGAGCAAAAGCGACTCATACTGATGAACAAAGGAGGTAAAAATCTGCGGCTGAAGAATTGCAAAAACTGAACAGAATTAATCTTGAAGGATAACCGTTGAGTATTGCTCAAGAACAAGAACCGGATAATGGCAAAACGAACCAGCAAGTTCTTAAAGGGAAGCAGAATCGATCCGGCGCCGATAACTCCAACTACCACTCTGGCGGAGCTTGTAGATGAGGCGTTCATTGCCTACAACGGCGCACGTTTACGTGAAGCCTGTCAGCTCTTCACGCAAAAGATGCTCGAGCCGGAGGTGACCGTCGGCCTATCGCTCACCGGTGCGCTTACACCTGCGGGTCTGGGAATTTCGGCGTTGATTCCCTTAATCAAGGCCGGCTTTATTGATTGGATCATTTCGACGGGCGCCAATCTTTATCACGACACTCACTTCGGCATTGGCCTGTCAATGCACCAGGGCAGGTCGGACATCTCAGATATTATCCTGCGTGAAGAGGAAGTAGTTCGCATTTATGACGTCTTTTTCGACTATTCAGTTTTGCTCGACACTGATGCTTTCTTTCGCCGGATAATTTCCGGTGTGGAGTTTCAGAAAACGATGTCCACCGCCGAGTTTCATTACCTCGCCGGCCGTTACGTACACGAGCGCGAGCGCAAGCTGGGCCTGAAAGATAAGTCGTTGCTTGCGGTCGCCTACGAATATGCCGTACCAATCTACACTTCATCTCCAGGCGATTCTTCTATCGGCATGAACGTCGCTGCGAAAGCTTTGCAGGGCAACAAACTGGCGTTTGATCCATCTTTGGATGTAAATGAAACTGCGGCAATTGTATTGGGAGCGAAGCGCAACGCGAAGACCGGAAAAGCCGACGGTGGTAAGAGTAAGGAGAAAACCGGAACCGCAAAGAAACCAGGCCGTTCGGCTTGTTTTATCCTCGGCGGCGGTTCTCCCAAAAACTTCCTATTGCAAACGGAACCTCAGATCCAGGAGGTACTCGGCATCGACGAACGGGGGCACGATTATTTTCTGCAGGTGACCGACGCGCGACCTGACACCGGTGGTCTGTCCGGGGCGACGCCGGGTGAGGCTGTCTCCTGGGGGAAGGTCGATCCGGATCGTTTGCCGGATGCGGTTGTTTGTTATGTCGATTCCACGGTGGCGCTCCCGATCATTACGGCTTATGCTTTGACGAAGCATGCTCCACGCGATCATAAGCGCCTCTATGATCGCCGCGGCGAGTTTATGAAAATGCTGAATTCTGAATATAAGAAATCAAAGCGACGTTGATTTGTAATTAGCAACTACGCTGTCGCTAACATCGATCGTGAGATTGTGCTACAGCGTTAGAATAGAGTTGATCTAAGTTGACATCGACATACTCAAATCTATCGCACGACAGGGTGGACCAGAAGCGGAAGGGGTAACTAAGGTAACATGGGGTTAACACCGGTCACCGACCACAAGGCTCTGAAGTATGACTGCGATAAGTGCGTAGCTTATTGTTGTTCAATCTATGATCGCGTTCAGGTTACGCCGCGTGATATCAGGCGGCTTGCCGCGCATTTCGGCGTTTCGCCTGAAGTCGCAACTCAACGTTTCACCAAGTTATTTGGGAAGGAACGAATACTGCGGCGCAAGGCAGATCGATTGTTTGGACAGGCCTGCATGTTTTTGGATCAGGAGACGCGGAAGTGCACAATCTATCATGGACGGCCGCTGGTCTGCCGTGAGTTTCCTACCACATCACGTTGCTCTTACTACGACCTGATACAATTTGAACGCAAGCAACAGGACGATCCCGACGTCATCCCGCTCGTGAAGATTACGTTCAAGAACGGCAAGAACAAGCCGTAGGTAGGTCAGACATTTTGTCTGTCTTCCTTGTTAAATAGATAGACAGGATGCCCCTATACGGGTGACCTTATGCAGGATTTGTTATCCAAAATGATCGGCAAGAAAATTGATGTCTATTGTGGCGGCGCGTCAAGTCTGCGCGGCGAGGTTGTTAAGGTCGAAGAGGGCGTGCTTCACTTGAAAGACAGTGAAGACAAAACATGTTTCGTAGCCGTAGATAAAGTTGTGGTCGTTTGGGAAGCTAAAGATGATGAGCATCGCGCCGGTTTTGTGTCGTTTCATCCAGGCGAGAAATAGCAAAAGCCCCACCGTCAGAGACGGTTCCTTTAAGGGGAAGGCTCCTCGAAAAAGCCCTCTTTAGTAGTCGGGCCACTGCCAGCACATTTTAATTCCAAATCAAAACGCCGGCGCTTAATCACAAGCGCCGGCGTTTTTCATGTTGAGAGAAGGATTCGGACTTAGTCGGCGGTGAGCGGACCCGGTACCGGAACTTTCCGGAACCCATCGATGCGCGAGAGCCAGTAGTCGTTAAAAGGTGAATAGACGACCCCATGATGACGCGAAGCATGATAAAAGCCATGTTCGTCGGCCACGATCCCGACGTGCGCGAGATTGCTGAAGAAGACCAGGGTTCCAAACCTATATTGTTCCTCGGGAGTTGGGGCGGCGAAGCGAGTCCAGAGTGAACGCGCGCTGCTGCGCTCAAAATCTACTCCTGCTGACTGGAACGTGCTCCAAACAAAACCCGAACAGTCGAAGGCTGAAGGCCCCGCAGCTCCCCATGAATAGCGAGCGCCCAGACGCTCGCCTATTGCTGCCGTAATCAACTGATGAAATTGAAAATTACCCTCGGTTTTTGTCGTCAAAGGCTGGGGCGCCTCGATCTCCTCAACCGAAGCGAGTGAGACGATGACGGGATCGTTATCCAGGGCGGAAAGATTATGGCTTTCGATAGTTTGCGCTATGTGGCGCAGGCGATTTTCGCCGGATTGAGCTGCAGCCGTTAAGGGAAGTATGCCAACAGCGAAGCAGGCCGCAAGCGCATAGGGCAACATTTTTTTCAAAAGCAAAAGGGAAGGTCTCCTTATTTTTTTTTGCCTTGCAATTCTTTTGTGAGGAGGGTACTGCTGAGAGGCGGAAAGGATTCTAGTTACTGAAATCCTTCGGAACAAGCGGCAATGTGACTGTTTCGTCACGAATCACACTTGACAAAAATAATGCGAACCAAAAGAGGTCACAAAAATTTTGGGAAGAGGTGGGATATAGAGGTGGGATATATAGGCGGAACGTTTTATCGGGAATCAGTATCAGTCAAAGTGAAGGAAATTTTCAGTGATGTGGTGCAGAATTTCGGCAGAGAGTCCTGTACAAATTATGCGCAAACAGCAGCGTGAGTGCTAGCATCATGGGGCAAACTCCTGTTATTAGGTTACTGAACTGAAGATACATTCAATCGCCACCGACTTCCGCAAGCGGCATGGTCTTAACTTCAGCCACCCTGAGAAGCAGCGTGATAATTTAGTCCTACAGTAATTATTTTCTGTAGTAGTTGATCGTAAGGCACACCGCTGTGAGCGGCTGAGTCGGCGAAGTCTTCACCTTCGGCTATCTGTGGGTTCGGGTTTGCCTCCAACAGATAGAATTGGCCGTCATCCGTCAAGCGGTAGTCAAGGCGCGCATAACCGCTCAGAAAAAGATAGCGATAGATTCGTTTTGAGAGGCGTTCGAGCGTCTTATGCTGTTCGGGCGTGAGATCTGCCGCGCGCGTTTTGACTCCCACCTTCTCCTGGTATGCGGGATCCCATTTGACCTTGAGCGTGGCAATGTTTTCGGAGCCTTCCGGCAGCTTTTCCATTACCAGCTCCCAGGGCGCATAGGTTTGAATATTCTGGTTGCCGATCACCCCAACGTAAATCTCGCGTCCTTTAATATATTGCTCGGCAATGGCGGCGGTCTTGTTTTGCCGATGGATAAATTCCACCCGCTGCGTGAGTTTTTCATCATCGTGTACTACGGACGCCTGAGAAATGCCTACCGAACCTTCTTCGCTAATCGATTTGACCAACAAGGGAAACTTCAAACGTTTCGGCCGCCTGACCTTCCGGTTCATGGGAAACACCGCAAAATGCGGCACCTGAAGGCGGTGGTAGGTAAGGATCATTTTCGTTAGCGCCTTGTCGTGGGCCAAAGTCATACCGCGGGGATTGCAGCCCGTGTATGCCTGTCTCATCAATTCCAGATAACTAACTACATGTTGGTCGTAAAGTGGATAGCCATGAAACTCCTCCAGCAGATTGAACGCAATATGAGGCTTATGTTCCATCAGTGCATCGCCAATCACATTCAGCTGGTTGTAGAGTCCGATGGGATAGACATCATGGCCCATCCTCTTGAGTGTTGAGATGACGTCGTATTCAGTTTTGATCTCAATTTTTTCTTTGTCACTCAGCCCGTCGAGTGAGTCGGGAGGCACGAGGTCCTGATGGACGAGAACGATAATGCGGAGCTTTTTTCTGGGCTCGAAAGTCATACGGTCTTCATAAGTATTACACGGCAATACGATGATAACCCGAATGAAGCACGTTCATTACCTGAACTGTCAAGACGATCATCACTCGACGTCGTGCTTCTCTAGTCGGCGTGGCCACGCGTAGCTTCAGGTCCTTGCAACGATCGATCATATTCTCGAGCACGTGGTCAATGGTGTACTGGTGAACGCCGGTTCCCTCGGCGACGATTTGACGAACCTCGCGACGTACGCTGCGGAGAAAACTAGCCGCGCTGGGACGCGACCGATGACGCGGATCGTCTGAGAAAATTCGCAGTAGATCTCGATCGTAGACCGCAGGCCAATCGAAATCGTAACGCTCGCGTTTCCGTTGATAATGTTCGCGTAATGTTGTGCGTAGGGCCGAGAGCGGTTCCACTTTGGTTCGGGTACGGTTGCGCGGTTTCGTCCCGGCCAATTCATTCATTGATTCGTTGATGTATTCCAGCTTGCGCAGGGCCGGCCAGCCCTTATAACGGCGCCGCCACCGCGAGCGCGGCGTCAGCCAAACAGCAAACGTCTCGGCGAAATCTTCCGCGGGGTGAGCCTGTGCATACCAGGCGCGCAAATGCAAAACGTAATTGCGGCTCTTCGGTTTTGGTTTATAGAAATCAGGATAGCGCTGCGCAAAAGATCCGAAGAGATCACGCCAGCGTCGCTTGAAGTGGAGACGAAACGCTGTATCCAAAGCATGACCTGCTTCATGGCGCAAAATCCGCATGCACTCCGTGTCGGTGCCGCCTTCGACCTCCAGCATCTGCTTGCGTTCGAGTTTCATCAGACGCGGATGCGCGAGGTAAAAAGGAATGGCAATTCCCGGCACGCCATCAGGCGAGAACCATTCTTCCGAGAGCCAAACGTGCGGCTTGAACCGAATACCGCGATCGTTCAATTCGCCGTAGAGGCGTTTAATGTGAAGCTCGAGAAACGAACCCTTAATTCTGAGCGCCAGATCGCAAATCCGCATATCGAGCAGATGTTCGTCAGAAAGACGATGCCAGGGGAAGCGATAGCTCACGCTTGCGATCCTTTCGTCGCCCTTGCGTCGTGAGCGGAATAGCTTACGAATGGCGGATTAGGCTTAGAAAAACGCCGGTTGATGACGGGCAGCATTGTGCGCGCGGAAATAAAGTCCTGGTTCAGAATGAGCGGAGCGCCGTCATTGTAGCGGCGTTCGAGGGGATGCGCTAGCTGGGTTTCTACCGGGCAGTGTCCTAAAGTTGTGTTGCTACTGCATCATAGAGTTCAAGGAGCCGCGGCAACAGCTCTGAATAGTGACATCTAATTAACACCTCGCTTCAGCGAGGTGATCACGAGCCGTGTATGATCAGGGAACCGTTTTAACGGTTTTTGACCAGAAGCCGTTAAAACGGTTTCTAAGATTCTTTCCCAGGCCTTCTTCACCTCGCTGAAGCGAGGTGTTAATGAGAAACATCGAGTTTGACAAAGGCACCTCTTTAGTGGCAACGCAGCTTTAGGACACTACCCATTACCGGGCACTGCCTTGTGAGTGTTGGCAGCGAAACGCCCTTACTCGAACTGCGGGTTCAGCAAGGCAATGCGTCGGGCGACTTCAGACTTGCTACATTCCCGGCATGACGCCGGTTTTCAGGTATGACGACGGGCAGAGTTTCTCGACTACGCACTCCGCGCACAAAGGATTACGGGCTCTGCAGATCGCACGGCCGTGCGCAATCATTAGATGCGGAAAAATAACCCAATCCTTTTTTGGTATTATCGCAATCAAGTCCTGTTCGATCTTTTCCGCCGTTTTCTGCGTGGATAGACCCAGCCGGTGGGAGAGTCTGGTTACGTGCGTGTCGACCACCACTCCTGAACTGATTCCAAAAGCGTTCCCCATAACAACATTCGCTGTTTTTCGCGCAACGCCCGGAAGTTCCAGCAATTCCTCAATCGTATCCGGTACTTTGCCGCCGTACTCTTCAGCCAAAACTTTTGCAGTGCCCTGAATGGATTTTGTCTTGTTGCGGAAGAAACCCGTCGTGCGAATGTCTCGCTCGAGTTCCTTAGGCGAGACCTTCAAATAATCTTCAGGCTTACGATACTTGCGAAAGAGATCCTGCGTGACTATATTCACGCGCGCATCGGTACACTGGGCCGACAGAATGGTCGCAATCAACAACTCAAAAGCATTTGAATGATTCAGCGAACACTTTGCATCCGGATAGGCACGCTTCAGGAGACGAATGATCTTCCGCAAGCGCTGTCTCAATTCTATAGCCATGTTTTTATCGCAGATTAACGCTGATGCCACGAATCTGAAAAACCGTAGTTCAACTTGTCGTTTTGTTGGCTGATCTGATCCGCGTCTATCGGCGCAAATCCGCGGCTAGATCATCGTCGCCCATGCGCGATCTTCGCCGCTTCCGGCAAACCGCGCAATCGCAGCATCGCGATCACGCCCAAAAGTGGACCCGGCGCAAGTATCGCAAACGCATATTGCCAGCCGACCGCTTTCACGAAATAAGGTATCAGCTCGATAGAGATAGTAGTCAACAGAAAACCGACACACGTCTGCATCGTCAAGGCTGTTCCAACGTACTGCGGATCGCCAAGCTCAGTTACGCAGGTAGAAAACTGCGCGGAATCGGCGACGACACTTGCTCCCCAGATCGCCGCAACCAACAACAACAGGAATGGATTTCCTCCAAACAAAAAACCAATCAACAGGGAACAGGCACCGCTTATTGTCATTGCCCAGGACGTGACAACCGTGCGCCCGATGCGATCTGCAACCAGTCCTGCCGTTACACAACCGAGTGCCCCGCAGCCAATCACAAGAAACGACGCGACTTCGGCTGCTACCGGAGATGCTTTCGAAACGTTCAGGCTCGCGCGAATCATAACGGGGATCCAGACCCACATCGCATAGAGCTCCCACATATGACCGAAATAGCCGAAGCTGGCGAGGCGCACGCCGCGATTTCTAAAAACTGCTAGCGCTTGCCTCCAATCAAATTTGGCTGCCGGCAACGCATGGGGACCATCGCCGACAAACAGCAGCACGATGAGACCGCCGACTACAGCGAGTATCGAGATAAAGAAAATATTATGGCGCCAGTTTGCACTTCCCAATCCATTAACCAGATACGGCGAGGCTTTCCCGAGCGTGAGGGCTCCCACCAAAACACCCATAGCCATCCCACGCGAGCGGTGAAACCAGGTGGCCATAATCTTCATTCCCGGCGGATAGACTCCCGCGAGAAACATTCCAGTGAGGAAGCGCAAGCCAATTCCGGTTTGCGCGTTATGGGCATATGCACCGAAAGCAGCGTTAACCAGGGCTCCTGCGAAAGCGGAAAACGCAAAAAGATAACGAACACTGATCACGTCCGGCAAATTTAGAAATGCACTTAACAAAGTGCCGCAAACAAAACCGAGTTGCACGGCGATTGTCAGCCAGCCCGCACTCGATTCACTCAAAGTCCATTCATGGCGCAAGGCCGGGACAACTGCTGATGCACTAAACCACAGCGACATGCCGAGGAGTTCCGCTAATGACAACAACACGAGCGCCCGCCAGCGAGCAGACGCCGCCGCTTTCATCTCATTCTTATCGAGGTCCATGATCGCTGCAGAGGATACTACAAATTGCGCGGCAGACTGTCTGCCGAAGACTAGTCTGTGAGTGCCAATGAATTTCTAAACCTTTAGTCAGTAATCTCAGACAAACAAAGAATTTCTATCCTGAAAAAGCAAGACGGCAGGTCGTAAAACCTGCCGCCGCAAGGCTCAAAGATGTAATCGCTGACTAAGCAACCGCCAAAGCCGGTCGTTCCGAATCAGAGGTTGGCAAGTTCACGCCAGCCTGCTTTCTGCGTTTGTTCTCATACATTGCCAGATCTGCCATAGTCAGCAAATCTTCAATTGATTGAGTGGCGTTAGAATCAAGTTGGGCCACGCCGATGCTTATTGAAAGTCTGTAGGGAACGATCTTCATGGCATTATAATTTTCAAATTTCTGCTCCAGGCGCGCGACGAGCTTTTCAACGCCTCCTTCCGGCTCAACCGCTGCCAGCGCGGTAAACTCGTCGCCACCCAAACGGCCGAGCACATCGGCAGATCGAAATGTTTCTTTCAACAACTCAGCCGTCTTTATTAACGCGCGATCGCCCTCCTGGTGACCAAACGAGTCGTTGATTTTCTTCAAGCCATCAAGGTCGGCATAGACAATCACGCCGCCCTGGTTCGTCCGGTGAAGTGAATTGAGATGCTGTTTGCAAAACGCAAGGAAGCCGCGACGGTTATAGAGACCGGTTAGCTCGTCAGCCAGTGAAAGTGTATTTATAGCCGCTTCCGCACGTTTGCGCTCGGTGATGTCCTGAATCTGAAAGATCAAGTGCAGCGGGCAGCCGTCTGCGTCGCGCACCAGGGAGGCACTGCTTAAAACCCATACGTCATGACCCAGCCTATGAAGGTAACGCTTCTCCAACTGACAGGTGGGAATCTCACCGGAAAGCATGCGGTAAATTTCGGCCAGATCGTTGCCAAGATCGTCGCGGTGAGTAATGGCTTGAAAATCTGAAACAAGCAACTCGGCTTCGGAGTAGCCGACGATTTCACAGAGCGATCGATTCACACGAAGCCAATTGCCTTCAGGCGACACCAACGCCATGCCAATCGCCGCATAATCAAAAGCATTACGAAAGTGTTCTTCGCTCTCGATCAATGCCTGGCCGATTCGCTTCTGTTCGGTGATGTACTTGTTTAGTTCTTCGACGTGCAGTTTCGCTGTTTCGGCCTGCGCAGCCGATGCTTCCACGTTGGCAAGATAGGTTCGGTAGGTGAAGTAGACGATAATGATAATCGGAGCGGTGGCAACAAGGGCATAGAATCCGAATGTCTCACACAACCTCGCCACGACTGCGGCGCCAAAAGCGCCGGCAAAATATGTTAACGACGTCCATAGGAAATTCGCGCGCCAGCTCTGCCAGACAGTTTGATTAGCTTTCAGAGCCACGCCCAACGCAATTGGCCCCGAGTTCAGCACGTATTGCGATAGCGCCATCACAGATAACGCTATGATGAGGTTTGGCGAATAGCCGTCGCGCAGGCTGACTCCCGGAAACACAAGATAGAAAGTCAACGCGGTAACGAATGTCGAGAGGGCCATCACACCGGCATTGAAAAACAGCACGGTAACTTTTTTGCTGAAGCGCACAGAAGAACAAAACGCTTCGGCTGCAGCAAGCACGACTGCGGCTTCGATTCCGAATAGTAGTATTGCCAGAAAAATGAAGGTGTCGGAAACGGCGATTTGACCACGCGCTCCGGGAATCTTGATCGTAATACGCGATCCTATCAAGACTGTTATGAGCGTCAGAGCGGCAAATTTTGCATCCAGCTGCGCGATGGGTAGACGCCAGGCACAAAATATGGTGACGGCGGCACCGATGAGGGCCACAGAAAACATATACAGGCTTCTGATCTTTTGCTTGTTCACTTTGTCGTTACCGAACCGTTGCCTTGTTACTCGTCTTTCCGGGTCAGTATCTAACCACCCACGAGCCGCTGGCGAATCGCTATTGCCTGCCTCCTGACACGTCACTTGGCAAGTGGTATTCCCGCTCCCGGCAGCCCAAACTTGCGAATTATTCAACTAAAATGAAGCGTCCGGGTCGATAACCCGCAATGCGCAGTCATGCACATTGGGTCAATCTGAGCGAAGCTTTCAATTTGACAGAAACGTTTCTTCTTTGACATGAACGAAGGATGCAAGACGGCAACAGTCAGCAGGCGTGCTGCCATCATGAAGCGCGAATTCAAATCGTGATATTCTGACCATATCAATCCGCTAACAGAATTTTGGGTTATGCGTCTATGCGAGAGCCAGGGCGGCCATGAGGTACAGGCCGGCGCCGACCGCAGTCGGCTGGACTAAGTGAGTTACTCGAGTTATGAGTGAGTTCCTGGGATCTTTATCAGCAACGTTTGGCAAGTCGACGGGCTATGCCGATGAGCAGCCTGTCAGAGCCGAGATCTTCAGCGTTGAACGTCTGGAGCAATACGCGCTGACGCTCGCTGCTGAGCACAAGACAGTAACGAAGAAGGGCCGCGCTCAATTGCTGCCTCGCCTCGAGGACAACGGCCGAAAACTTGTAGGTTCTTACCGCACGCTGGTCGAAGCCATTCGAAACGGTCGCGCAATCTCACCCGCAGCCGAGTGGCTGGTGGACAATTTCCACATAGTCGAAGAACAACTACGCGAGATTCGCCAGGATCTGCCGAAGAGTTATTACCATGAGTTGCCTAAGCTCGCTGAAGGCAAACTAAAAAACTATCCGAGAATTTATGCGGTGGCGTTCGCACTCATCGCGCATACCGACTGCCGGCTTGATACAACCACGCTGCGACGCTTCATAGCTGCCTATCAAAGGGTGGCGCCTCTATCAATCGGTGAATTGTGGGCCGTTGCGATCACCCTGCGTCTGGCTCTGGTAGAGAATCTTCGCAGACTTGCCGTGATTATTGTGCGCGCACGTGAGGAGCGCGAGCAGGCCGATAAGCTGGCTGACAAGTTGTTGGAAATTGCTTCGCGCCAGCCAGCCGCGTTAATTCCCCTCGTGACTGAGCGACTCGGAAGGCTCCCAAAAATTCCGCAATCTTTTGTAGTTCAACTTACTCAACGTCTGCGAGAACAGGATCCCGCTGTGACGCCGGTGATGGATTGGCTGGAAAAGCAACTGGCCCGTCAGGGCACGAGCATCGAGCAGATCATTCATGCCGAACATCAGCGCCAGGCTGCAATGCAGGTCACGGTCGGCAACATCATCACCAGCATGCGTCTGCTGTCGACGCTTGATTGGCGCGACTTTTTCGAGAGCGTCAGTCTGATTGAACCATTGCTGGGATCGGATCCCGCGGGTGCTTATGCAGGCATGGAGTTTACTACGCGCGATCGTTATCGCCACGTCATTGAGCGAATTAGCAAACGAACACAGGCGAATGAACTTGATGTGGCGCAGGCTGCGGTGGAACTTGCGAAGGAAGGCGCTGACATCGAGAGCAAAGCAAGGGAAGAAGCAGTAAGAAATAAAGATGCCGGCTACTTAAATGCGTCTCCCGAATCGCATGTGGGCTTTTACCTTGTTGACGATGGCCTGATCCGCTTGGAAGCACACTTCGCTTACAGTCCCAAACTCATCGAGAGGATTCGCCGCTTAATTCTTCGCCACGCCACTCATGTTTTTCTCGGCACTCTGACGTTACTAACTTTGCTGATCGTTTCGCTTCTCGTCACAGCTGTATACGTCAGCGCACTGTCCACTGCCGCGTTTGCCGGAACAAACTGGCCGCTCCTGCTTATCACCGCTCTCCTGGCACTGATACCCGCGAGCGATCTGGCCGTTTGTGTGCTGAACTGGGACATCACGCATTTGTTTCCGCCGCGCCGGGTGCCACGGATGAGCACGGCTACCGGAATACCCGACGAAGCCTGCACGATGGTTGTGGTGCCGACGATCTTTACAAGTGAGTCGCGCGTGGCTGAGCAACTGGAAAAGCTCGAAGTGCATTTTCTCGCCAACCAGGACCAACATATTTACTTTGCACTGCTTGGCGATTTTCCCGACGCCACTGCGAAAGAAGAGAGCGACGACTCGATTATTCTGGCGGCCGCGAAGAACGGTATTCAGGAACTTAACTATCGTCACGGCAATGGTCTGTCGCCTCGCTTTCATCTTTTTCACCGGCGCCGACAATGGAATTCAGGTGAAGATAGATGGATGGGTTGGGAAAGAAAACGCGGCAAACTCGAGGAGTTTAATCTACTGTTGCGCGGAGGCACGGACACCAGTTTCATAACGGCGACCGCGTCGCAAGATTTGCTCCGGCAGATCCGTTACGTCATAACGTTGGATTCCGACACGCAGCTGCCGCGCGACGTTGCGCGCAAACTCGTGGGCGCCGCTATTCATCCACTCAACCGACCAGGACTGGATGCGGCCACCAACCTTGTCACACGCGGCTACGGGATTGTGCAACCACGCGTCAGCATCTCGCTGGTCAGCGCGTCGCGTTCGAGGTTTGCGCGAATTTTTTCCGGAAACACCGGAATCGATCCCTACACAACGGCGGTCTCCGACGTCTACCAGGACCTTTTTGGCGAGGGAAACTTCACCGGCAAAGGTCTCTACGACATGGATGCATTCCAGTCGGCATTAGCCAACCGCGTTCCAGAAAACTCTTTGCTCAGCCACGATCTTTTTGAATCGCTGTTTGCGCGCGCGGCACTGGCCACCGATATCGAGCTACTGGATGACTACCCAGCATCCTACGACAGTTACGCGAAGCGGCAACATCGCTGGACGCGCGGCGACTGGCAAATTCTTCGCTGGCTTTTTCCCACGGTGCCCGACGCTAACCGCGGCAGGACTCGAAATCCCCTGCCCTTAATTTCGCGCTGGAAAATTCTCGACAACTTACGGCGCAGCCTGGTTGCTCCTTCAATGTTCCTATGGCTGCTCGCAGCGTGGACCATTTTCCCGGGCTCACCGCTCCTGTGGAGTTTGTTCGTCGTTATCACGATTGCTTTTCCGGTTTATCTTCACGTCACGACGAGCCTCCTAATCCATCCGCGGGGAATTCCCTGGACCAGTCACTTTTGGAGTGTGTGGGGCGACGTTAGAACAAATACGGCGCAGGTTGCCTTGTCGATCGTGTTTCTGCCGCATCAGGCATATCTGATGACCGATGCGATCATTCGCACGATCTATCGAAAAGTAATCTCGCGGAAGAAGTTGCTTGAGTGGGTCACTGCCGCTGATGCGGAGAAAGATACGCGTCACGATTTCGCTTCTTTCTTTTGGTTCATGTTGCCGGCGGAATTGCTGGCGTTATTGGCCGTAGCGCTCACTCTCATCGCGAGACCGCGGGCGTTTGCAACGATGTTTGCGTTTGCGTTCGTTTGGGCTGTTTCGCCTTTCGTCGCTTACTGGATCAGTATCCCGCGGCCGGCGGAACGCAAGCTTTTGAGCATCGATGACGTTCAACTCGCCCGTGTAGTGGCGCGCCGCACGTGGCGTTTCTTTGAGTCTTTTGTGGGTGCTGAAGATAACTGGTTGCCGCCGGATAATTTTCAGGAAGATCCAGCTCCTATAATTGCCCATCGCACATCGCCGACGAATATCGGATTACTCTCGCTCGCCACTCTCTCCGCATATGATCTGGGCTACGTCGGTTCGCTGGAGTTTCTCGAGCGTCAGGAACTGACATTTGCTAGTTTGGCCAAACTGGGAAAGTTTCGCGGACACTTTTTTAACTGGTACGACACTAAGACTCTCCAGCCTCTTCATCCTCAGTACATCTCGACCGTGGACAGCGGCAACCTGGCGGGACACGCCATCGCACTGAAACAAGGCTGCATTGAGCTGCCCGATGCGAAGCTGTTTGATGCGCGAATCAGCAAAGGACTGGCAGACACGATTGAGGCCGTGTCTGTTGAAGCCGGACGGCTGGGCAGCTTCCGACAGCGGACCGAGGTGGTGACCGTCAGTCAATTGCGCGACGAGATTGAAGCCTGTCAAAAGCTGGTCTCCGTCGGAGCCAGAAGCAACTTACCGTCGTGGTTCATGCTTTTTGAATCTCTACAAGAAAGAACCGCTGAGATTGAAGACATCGTTAACGCGCTGGCGCACGAGCATGGAGAAATCAACTTCAAGGAGCTGCGCTGGTGGTTGGGTGCGCTACAACATCAGGTCAGTTCCTGCCGCCGCGATGCCGATTTGCTCGTACCGTGGGGCCGTCTGCTCACACAGGTTGAGGCGGAGGCAACAATGGATGGATTAAGCCCTGACGACCAGTGGGAGTCGCTTATGAGTCTGCTTCAAGCGGTGCCCACGTTGGCCGAGGTGCCGGAGGTTTGTGATCGCGCGTTGCTGCAACTCTCCCGCGCGCGAAGCGATCAAGCCGTGCACCTGTTTCAAGCGCAGGGGCGATTAAAAAACGCTCTCGAACAAGCAGCGGGCGCGGCTGGAGATTTTTTGTCACGCCTCAGTAGTCTGGCTCATACAGCCGAGCAGATGATGGAAGAAATGGATTTCAGGTTTCTGCTTGATCCGGAGCGGAAGGTATTTACTATTGGTTACAACGTTCTGGCCCAGCGCGCAGATAATTCTTACTACGATCTGCTCGCTTCCGAAGCGCGCCTGGCAAGCTTTGTGGCAATTGCGAAGGGCGATGTGCCTCAGGACCACTGGTTCCGCCTGGGTCGCCAACTAACGTCAGTTGATAGCGGGCGGGCGTTGATTTCCTGGACCGGCAGCACGTTTGAATATTTGATGCCGCTTTTGGTGATGCGCAACTACCCCGCCACGCTTCTCGATGAAACCTATCGCACCGTTGTACGGAGACAAATCGAATACGGCAAAGAACGCCGTGTTCCCTGGGGTGTCTCCGAGTCCGCCTATAACGTCCGCGACCTCCACTTGAACTATCAATACGGACCTTTTGGCGTTCCTGGTCTGGGTTTGAAGCGCGGTCTGATTGAGGATCTGGTGGTGGCGCCCTACGCAACAATGCTCGCGGCTGAAATTGAACCGCGTGTGGCCATGGATAACCTGCGTCGGCTC
>WNGE01002232.1_pt1 | contig 31706 bp, 24 predicted proteins | sample 5400651 | NCBI WGS metagenome assembly WNGE01 (sample SAMN13153370, study PRJNA577476) | soil metagenome | isolation source: 60 cm soil or saprolite under grassland replicate 2 | place: USA:California | collected 2016-06-15
GGCCGCTGCGCAAACTGCGGCAGCAAAATCGCATTCCGTTATTTTGCCGTAGAGTTGCTTACCGCACTGCTCTTTCTCGCGATCTGGCAAACCTTTTCGTGGCAAATGGCGATTGCCTACTGGATTTTTATTTCACTCGTTATCATCGCAACGTTCGTCGATTTCGAACACTTCATCATTCCGGACCAGGTGACGATCGGTGGAACGATCGCCGGATTTATCGCGAGCTTCGCCGCGCCTGAATTGATGAACACGGATTCGCGAATCGCGGCTGCGGTTCGTTCTTTGCTCGCGGCTGGGCTTGGCTACCTCATTCTTCTGCTTGTTCTGGAAGCCGGCAAGGTCGCGTTCGGCAAGAAGAGAATCCGTCTCGACGCGCCAACTTTATTTAGCTGGACGAGACAGGGCGACGACGCCGATTTCGCGGTCGGCGGTGAGCGAAGTTTGTGGAGCGACTATTTTGCGCGTGAAAAGGACCGCCTGTTGTTGCACTGCGACGAAGCCAAGATTGACAATCACTCGTACGGAAACACCGTCCTGCATTTCCATTACGATCGCGTCGCGGTGGAAAACGATGTCCTGGCTCTCGATCAGGTGGCGCAAATCTCAGGGATCGTGCGCGAACTTCAGATTCCACGCGAGGCGATGGGCCGGGGCGATTTGAAATTTCTTGCCGCAATTGGCGCATTTTTAGGATGGCGCGCCGTGTTGTTCAGTGTTTTTGCCGGCTCGCTTCTCGGCTCGCTCATCGGATTGCTTACGCTGCTGGTTGGGAAACAAGTCTGGTCGGCTAAACTGCCTTTCGGCCCGTATCTCGCGTTTGGCGCGGTGAGTTGGCTGTTTTTTGGCGAACAATTTCTGCGCTGGTATCTGAGGTTGCTTAATCCATAACGGCAGTAGGGATTTAGCATCATCCGCCGCGTCTTATGTCCGGTAGCGCAAGTGACAACGCCGCCAACAGATTCATCGCCAGAATGATCAACCAGAAAATACCGATCCAGCGAACCCATGAGTTCAGAATCGACAATTCGCTCGCGAAGAATGTGATGATAATTCCGACGAAAATGTCCTGCAGATGGCGTCCGGTCACTTTCCGGAAAAAGCCCAAGTCGTGCAGAACCTCGATCATCACCGAATTCAAGTACAAAACGACCAGCCAAAAAATCCAAATGGCGAAGAGGAGCGCGACGCCCGCGACGAATGCCATCCATCCGGCGAGATGGTTTATTACAAGATCGACAAGAAAAAGATATGGAATCAGTAAGACTGCCAGGCTTCCCAGGCACGTTTCAAAAAAGCCGCCTTCCGAAAAGTGGAAGCCGCGCCCCGTGACCCTGCTCAGAAGTCGCGGCAGCGAGAAATAAAACCCAACCGGTATCTTAGACTTTGTATTAGTCATATCTTAGAAAATTGGGGTGAAAGCGTACCATTGGTCCCAATATCTATCGATCATTTCTTCCAAAACGTCTGACCACTTTTGTATCGCCGCGGCAATGTCCTCTTCTCGCCTCGGACTGGCGCGCAAGCAGATAATCGGCTCGCGCACGATGATTCTGTATTTTCGGTAGCCGCGTCGAACGATAAAGAGCGGGTAAATCGGAACTTCTGCCACCAGCGAAAGAACGAACGGCCCGCTTGGCAGCAAAAGCTCGCTTCCGAAAAGCGTGGCCGGCAAACGTGTAGCGTCTCCGACGACGCGGTCTCCTTGAATGGAAACAATCTGCCCGCTTCGCAGCGCTGCCAAAAGATCCAGCGAGAGGGACGCGCCGGCCGTGCTGTAATCTATTTTGACCGCGCCTCCGCTGGAGCGCTTCAATGAAAGATCGACATGTTGGGCCGCGAGCGGATCTGGCTCCGGCGCGCGAACCAAACGAATCTCACGTTCAAATTTCTCCGCGAAAAGCGCCGCGCCCAAGTCGTAGTTTCCCATGTGGGCAGTTAGCACGATCGCACCTTTGCTTGAGGCCAGTTCGTTCAAAATTTTTTCGCCTTCAAAGTCGTAATTGAACGGCGACTTCAGCAGCCGGTGTATGGCCGCATCGGTCAGTGCCCAGCCGAAATTGTAGAAGGTTTGAAATGTGCGCAGATAATTCGCCGGCCGCGACGAACCAGGGAAGATAATCGCGAAGTGGCGGCAAACCGCTTTTCGCGCGGCCGCGGCGAAAAAGAAAAAGAGAAGCGTGGAAAAAAAAATCAACAGGGGATGGAAATAGAACGGGACGTTGAGAATCGTCCAGTCGACGTACCGTCTCCAGATTACTCCCTGGACGGCGAAGCGCTGCATCCAGCGGGGTGACTCGTTCATCGGGTCCTGGTAGCAAACGGCATCACCCCGCCGCAGTGAAATCGGTTAAATTTCGCACGCGGCAGGCGCGGCCGAATCCCGCACGGCAGCACCGCGTGCGCCGGCACGCAATATTAACCAAAGATTGGTTGCTTCCGCCCGCCACCAGCGGAAAAGCCCTTTTCGCATTAACTTCTGCAGGCTGAAGTCCGGCGAAAATCCAGTGTAAAGCTCTCTCCAGCCAGCGTTGTTTTTTCCGTGGTGACCGGCAGCCCATCGCCGTTTGCCCAGCGTCACCAGCCGGCGTTGATAAAATTTGACCACTACCGCGGCAATTCGGCCGGGCCGGCCTTGGAATGGAAAGTCGAGCAGCGCGCGTTCCGGATTTTTGTAGGCGGGAATGACCAGACCGATGTAATAAACGCCGACGTCGAGGAGCAGCGCGGCCGACATCAACTCGGCATCGCCCATATAATAATATTTGTCTTTGTAGAGCCCTTCGAACCAGGAGCGATACATCACTGGATAGTGCTCGTTATAAAGGCGGAGTCGCGGTGTTACATCTTCTCCTTTCAGGTGGCAGGCAAGAAGATCGGCCACGTAATAACTTGTGTAGGCGCACAAGTCGAGACCCGGACTGTAAAGTGGATCGAGAAAACCGGCCGCGTCACCCACTGCCGCCCAGCCGTCGTCGCAGACTTTTTCACTATGATACGGCAACATCGACAAGGCATGCACATCGCCCTCGATGATCCGCGCGGCGCTGAAGATCTCGCGGCCAATTGGATTGCTGAGAATGTGCGCGTGCAGGCGTTCGCCCAGGCTCGATCCTTCGGGAAGTTTGAAGATGCGGCTGTCGTAAACAATCCCGGCACTGACATCGCCGCCGCGCAGTGGAATGATCCAGCACCACCAGCCGTGTCCCATGAGATGGTTTGTCGCCCATGAGCGGGCGGTGCGACATGCCGCCGCGTAATCGGGAAAACGTTCGCGCCAGTCGTAACTATCCCAATCCTTCACGCCCCTAAATCTCGCCCAGACCGCGTTGATTGGGTGCTCTTGGTTCTGGCGAAAATGGCCCAGCTTGCGCGCGAGCATGGCCGCCCGTCCGGTCGCATCGACAATCCAGCGGCAGCGCACCGTTCGCTCGTCAATATCGACAACGGCATTCACCGTTTGTCCGTTAGCGCCGTTCAGGTCGCACTTGGTTACCTTTGCTGGACGCCAAAGATCGCAGCCGGATTCCACGGCGCGCTCAAGCAGATGCGAATCCAGTTTCGCCCGATCCACCTGAAACGTTTGTAGCCGCGATTGATAACGTGTGCCGACTTCGACACAGTCATCAAAGCACTGGTCCGACGCCTTGCAGAACCAAAAACGCAGCCCCTGTTTTCCAATTTGCTCGTGACCGAGATGGTGGGTAAGACCCAGAACGCGCGTCATGTAGCAACTGCTCACTTCGGTGGTTGATTCGCCCACCTTGCGGTCGAATTTGGCCGTTTTTTCAATAATGAGCACCCGCGCGGACGGGTGTTTCCGCTTCAACATGAGCGCAGTCGCCGCACCGGAAAATGCCCCGCCGATGATCACGACATCGTAATCGAAGTTCATTGCCAACAGACAGAATGGACTTTGCCGGTCGCAAACGCAATTGTGTTCCGAATAGAAATGATCTTCACAAATTCGCGCTGCATTTTTCCCGACGGAATCCGGGACGGGATCGACGCTGTGGTCAAGAACGGAAAAATTGTCGATCTTCGTGAGCGAACCGATCGGCGCGAGAAGAACATTATCGATCTTGACGGAAATTATCTCGCGCCGGGGTTTGTCGATCTTCACGTGCACGGGGCGGTTGGACGCGACAGCATGGAAGCTTCAACGGAAGCTTTTCGCGCCATCTGTGATTTCCACGCTGGCGGCGGCACGACATCACTTTTGCTGACAACTGCGACGGCGCCGATCGCCGCCATTGTCGATGTCCTGAGCGCGGTTCGTGATTGTCGATCTTCGATCAAACAGATCGCCGGCGTTCACGTGGAGGGCCCGTTCATTTCAAAAAACAAACGCGGCGCGCAACGCGAGGAATTTATTTGTGAACCAAGTCCGGACTCGATCGCGCAATTGCTCGAATACGCGGACGTGATCAAACGCGTCACGCTGGCACCGGAGCTTCCGGGCGCGATCGAAGCGATCGCTCAATTTCACGCACGAAAAATCAGCGTGAGCGGGGGTCACAGCGATGCGTGGGACGACGACGCGCGTGCCGCCTTCGCCCGCGGCATGCGGAGTGTAACGCACACATTCAATTGCATGTCGAGCGCGCGCCGGCGCGGCATTTATCGTGTCGCGGGCTTGCTCGAATTCGCCTTGAGCGAGCCGGAGATTAATTGCGAGTTAATCGCGGACGGTCATCATGTTTCCCCGACGTTGATGAAAATGTTGTATCGCGCAAAAGGCGCGGCCGGAATTTGCCTGGTGACCGACGCAATCGCGGGCGCCGGTTTAGCGGAAGGATCGCAGTTCTCGCTTTACGGTCGCGATTGCATTGTGAAGGGAGCCGTTTGTGTTCTCGCCGATGGTTCGGCGCTGGCCGGCAGCGCGTCACGCATGATCGATCTTGTTCGCACTCTCGTTCGAGATGTCGATCTACCGCTGCACGAAGCGATCGCGATGGCGACGGAGAATCCCGCTCGCGCGATCCGTCTGGAAACGAAAGGACGTCTCGCGGTGGGAGCGGACGCGGATTTTGTGGTCCTCTCGCAAAGACTCGAAGTGCTCCAAACATTTGCCAGTGGTGCGCAAATTTTTCCGCGTTCACCGAACCGAATCCATCCGTGATTCACGTATGGGATGGGTCCGATCGAAGAGTTCAATTTCATCGAGCCGGTCGTCTAAATAGACAGCAAGAAGTCGGCGATCTCGAGCGAGGCGCGCGGCCGGCTCAAGCGGCTGATATTGGCCCGCCATTCGTGCCACTGCCTGGCGTTCTCCGCAAATGCGCGCTCAACTTGCCTGATCACTTCCGCGGGCGAGCGGGCGATTGCGCCCGAATTCGTTTCGACAATTAATTGTGCGTTTCCCTCTTCCTGGCCGGACACAATGTGATTAATAATCATGGGGCAACCGGCGGCGATCGTCTCCTGAACGGTGGCACCACCAGCCTTGCCGATAAGCAAATGGCTCTGACAAAGCAGGCGCGGAAGCTGATCGGTCCAACCCAAGATGTCGATCTTGCGACCGCACTCCGGACAGGCCTTGCGATCGTGGGTGACGGTTTCGATCGCGCGTCGAAGTTGATTATCATTCCCGACAGTCACGGTGAGATGGAGGTCGAGATCGAGAAGTTTTTTCACTAGTCCCGGCGCCCGCCGGGTGCCGGCGTTGATTACATAGAGAACGCGGCGCTCCGATTTATCCGATAGCGCTTGTCGATCTTGTACGAGATCGGCAAATTTCGGGCTCACCGGAAATCCAAATGTTTTAATTTTGTCCGGCGCAATGCCGCCGCCACGGACGACCGCCGCGCTTTGTTCGTTTGGAACGAGAAAATAATCTGCCTGGCAGCGATACCAGATGGCGTTCACCGTGATCGAATCGGTGACGACGACCACGCTCTTGCAACCGCGACCTGATCCTACAATTTGCCGCAACAAATAAGGATAAGGTGGAAAGGTTGAAACGACGACGTCCGGTTGAAAGCGCTCGATCAGGCGGGCCAGATGCTCTTTGAGGCGCGAGAACCGCTCAAAACGTTGGTCGAAATTCTTTATCCCATCAAGCCAGCGATAAACGTGGCCCCAGGAGCCCGGCCACTGATTAATCACCGCCAGGTAAGTTTTGCGGACGATTTCATTGACGGCGCCGTACGTTTCAGGAAAGAGATCGCGCAAATCCACCTCAAGCTCGCCGGACGCAACACGCTCAAGCCCATCGCGCACGCCGCGGGCGGCGCTATTATGACCCTCTCCAAAACCGGCGCTGAGGATCAGGATTTTTTTCACGACTCGTTAGGCAAAGGCAACTGACGCAAAACGGACGCAAGTTTAATGGATATTTGCATCCGGCAAAGTAAACTCTGGGTGGCAATGAGATATCTCAGATTTGTCTGGCGAGTTTTAGGCCGCCTGGTTTGGGAAACGGCGATGGATAACACGACCGGTCTGGCCGCGCAGATGGCTTATCTATTGCTCATCGCTCTCGCGCCCGGTTTGCTTTTCCTGTGGCATCTGCTCGGCCTGTTCGGCACCGATCCGGCAAAACTGCATCGTATGTTTATCGTCCTGAAAAGTTTCATGCCGCCCGACCCAAAAGTGCAGGACATCCTCGATGCCGCGGTTGCCAGCGTGGTGGTGACCGGCTCCAGCGGCATGCTCGCCAATGTCGGGATCATCGTCGGGATTTATTTCGGCACGGTGTTCATTGCCACAATTTCGCGGGCACTAAGCCAGACCCACGGTGTGCGCGAAGATCGCCACTGGTGGTCGAAATACGTCATCTCGTTTTTCATGCTTTTCTGGTTTGGCATCACCATTCTCATTTGTTTCAATGCCGTGGTTTTTGGCGAAACGCTGGCCGGCATCGCGGAAGTCAATTTTCAACTGACAGTGCCGCTGCAAGAGTGGGTGACGCTTTTGAATCTGCCGCTTACTGCGGTGGCACTGATCGGGCTCGCGCTCGCGCTTTATCTTCTGACGCCGGAAAATTATCTCACGATTCGGCAAGCACTGCCTGGTGCGATATTTTTCTCGGTCGGCTGGATTACGGTGACAAAGCTCTTTCAGTTCTACGTCGCAAAGTACGATCGCTATAACCCGACTTATCTCGCGCTTGCATCCATCATCGTGTTGCTCACCTGGATGTATCTCACTTGTTTGCTCCTGCTTCTTGGCGGAAAATTGAACGCGATCCTTCGCCGCGAACGCGAAGGCGAAGCGGCGACATCAACGCCTGCCATTGCGGCGCAGGCCGCTTGACTCCGAAAGCCCCGCAACGGCGGGACGAGTTGACTCCGAAAGCTTTCGCGAGTTGATCGCGCCGCCCGCTCTGTTACGCTTCGCTGCAGTGTTGCGCTTTCGCCTTTGGCTTGCGGTTTTGCTCACGCTCAGTGGGACCATTAGCACGCTCGTCCATGCACAACTAACCGATGAGGAGAAAGAGAAGCGCGCGCAATTTTTAAAAGCACGCGCCACTACATCGACATCTCCCAACGAATCACCGAGCCCGACCGCGAAACCAAAAACGGCGAAACACAAAAAGAAAACCACGGCGAAGCCTTCGCCGAGCGAAACGCCGACGCCAACCAAAGCGAAACATGCTGACGACGAGGAATCGCCCACACCTTCGCCGAGAAAGAGTCCCGTCGTGAAAGCCCGGAAGTCGCACAGGCCAAACGAATCTCCCCCGGCGAAGAAAAAGCGCCCGAAGCGTTCACCGACGCCTTCCGCCTCGCCCAAGAAATCGCCGAAACAATCGGCCGAAATTGGGAAGGGAGTTCCGGCGCCGCGCCTGTCGGCTGCGCCCACACCGAGCGTCACTGCACAGCCAGGCATCGCCCGCGCCATTCCGGTTCCCTCGCAAGAAGCGCCGCAAGTCACGATCGAGAAATCCGGTTTCGAGGGCGAGGAGGCTCTTGAGCCGCCTCCGTCACCGCCACCGCGGCGAAGGTTCCTTTTCTGGCCGTTCTCGCGGCCGACTTCAGGCGAAAGTTATCACTATCTTACGCGGTCAGTGATCGAAGAGATCCGCCGTGCGCCGGTGCAGCGGCGCCGCTGGCAGTTTATTGTCGTGCACAATAGTGGCACCCGGCAGGGCAATGCACGCGTCTTCGATTACTACCACCGAAATGTTCGCCGAATGCGCAACGGACTCGCGTATCACTTCGTCATCGGTAACGGGACATCGACGGGCAACGGCGAGGTTGAAGTGGGCGATCGCTGGCGCCGGCAGATCAACGGCGGGCATGTGCATAGTGATTACTTGAATAACATCGCGCTCGGCATTTGTCTGGTCGGCGATTTCAATCGCGACCAACCGACGCGCGCGCAACTCGAGTGCTGCGAGGAACTCATCCGCTACTTGCGGCAGCGCTGCGGCAAGATCGACAATCACTACGCCATCGTGAAACCGCATCGCGAAATGAATCCGCCACGCTGGCCAACTGATTGCCCAGGCGACGCGTTTCCTTACTCCTGGTTCCGGCGATTTTAGCTCCAGCTTTTGTCATTCCGCTCGACATGACAAGGTCGCGCCAAAGATCGGCGCGACATTCAATGTCGCTGGGCGACGATCAAATTGCTTTCTTTGTAATTCCAGCGGTAACCAAAATTGAACTCGAGCGGTGGCGGATTGCTCTGCTCATAAAGCTCCCGCAGCTTCGGCTGGTAATGTTGTTTGAAAATCTCGATCGGCCCAATGTAATTGCCGAAAAGCCGAATGTTCCATTTGTCCCGATTAAGGTAGGCCAGCGGGATCCCGGCATCATCCTGCACGATCGTATCGCTGTGATCGAGAATGAAATTGCGGATCCGCGCGAAACCTTCTTCGAACAGGAGATAAGAAGACGACTTGAGAAAACTGCATCCGACGCCGAAGTGGTCGCAGAATCTCAAGAATCCCGGGTTCGATGCGATTCCACCGTCGGAAATATCGGTCGTGAAATAAAACAGCGTCTGTTTGTCGTCCGAGTGATTGTCGATGTAATCGATGCGCACACCCGGCGTGCCGCCTTGGCCGGCCCTGCTTTCGTGGAATGTGCCATTTTCGTTCAATGAGATGAACGTAACGTCGGTAATCGATTTGTCGGCGCGCGCCAGGAAAACGTAAAGGATCGGGAGCGTGCCGTTGAGTTCCTGCGATTGTAAATCGACTTTCATGTCTTTGGTGATGAAGAAGCTGAAACGCAGGGAGGAGCTCATTGCGTCTTCAAGATTATGCAACGCGCCCGCCAGGTTCGTGATGCGCAGCGGGTCGGGCGGCGGCCCCATCGATTCCTTGCCGCAGAGCACATAAACGGAGGCTTTCGGCAAAAATTGATCGACGTAAAGAAAATCGGGTCCGCTAAACATGTAAAACGCGACCGGCATCGGCTGGGTCGCTTCCGGGAGGTAATTTTGCTCCCAGGCGTGCAGTTTTTGGAGCTGTCGCTGGTTGAGTTTGGCGAACGCGTTCTCGAAAAATGCGGAGTGATCCTGCCACGCGGGATCGGTCGCGAGCACTGCGAGCGGTGAGTTTTTTGGGAGCGGCATTCCAGCGAGAAACCGTGCAGTGTCGTCCGGCGACGGAAGGGCGGAATTGTTGGCCGGCGGATTTTGTTGTGCCGGAGCGCTGCCTACCGGGTACAAGATCGAGAATGCAAAGATCGGCAATGTGATCTTGGCAAAAAAATTTGCGGATTGAAATTGGCTCATGCGGAGTGGCGCTGACGTTTTGCTGTGCAGAAGTAAAGCAACAAGCTCGCCAGCATCGTTCCCAGCCCGGCCAATGATTCCGTAGTGTGCGAACGCAAAAGATAAATCATCATCCAAATCGTAATCGCCGCGAAGATGAGCGGTGGCAGCGGATAAAGCCAGACCCGATATGGTCGCGGCAACGCCGGCTGGCTGGAGCGCAGCACAATGACTCCAAGAACGGTAAGTAACGAACAGAGCAGCAGCCCGAATTGAATGTAAACAACAACGCGCTCAAAACTTCCCGTCAGTAAAAGCAAATTTACGATCAGCAATTGTAAAACGATCGCGTTCGTTGGCACCCCCTGGCGGTTCTTGCGGCCAAGCAGTCGAAGCAGCCAATGGTCTTCGCCCATCGCCATGGTTACGCGCGGGCCGATCCACGTCATGGAGCTAATCGCCGAAACAAGTCCGATGCAAATGACCGCGCCGACAATTCGGCCGCCCTCTGCGCCAAAAATATGTTTGCCGGCAATCAAGCCGACTTCGAGTTGGCCGCTCAATTCTTGTCTCGGTGTCGTCATGAGAAAAATCGCATTCAAGAGAACGTAAATTGCGAGCACGATAACCGTGCCGGCAAGAAGCGAGCGCGGGACATTCTTTTCTGGCTTCTTGATCTCGCTGATGATGTAAGCGGCCGCGTTCCAGCCGGAGTAAGAATACATCACGTAAACCAGCGCTACCGCGAACGGCGCGCCAAAGATCGACATCATATCACCGGGCGCGGGCAGAAAGCTGATCGCTTCCTTCGGTTGAACAAAAAATCCGGCGCCGATGAGCGCGGTGACCAGAAGCAATTTCAACACAGTCCAAAGATTTTGGAACGCGCTGCCAACGCGCAAATTGCCAAGATGAAAAAGCGCGACCAACCAGACGACGGCAAACGATAGAAAGACCGGTGAACCAAAATCGAAGACTCCCTGGAAATATTTACCAAATGCCATCGCGGCGAGCGCGATTGGCGCAGCGAAGCCGATCGTCGCGGAAACGACCCCGGCCATGAAACCAATGGCCGGGTGATAAATTTTCGACAGAAAGTGATATTCGCCGCCGGAGCGCGGCAAAGCGGCACTCAACTCACCATAGCACAAGGCGCCGCAGAGTGCCACGATTCCGCCGACGATCCAGAGCATGAGCAGCACGAAACCGGAATGAATATCGGGCAGCTGAAAACCCAGGCTGGTGAAGACGCCCGTGCCGATGATGTTTGCCACCACGATCGCGCAAGCGGTGACAAAACCGATCGTCCGACGCGGGGCTGGCGCTTGCGGCGGAGCTCGGAGCGTGGCGGTTTGCATTGTTAGATCGACAATCCCGAAATAATCGGGACTCGCGAATTTTTTCGGAGTTTCATTCACCGGTGTGATTAGCTAACGGGGTCCGGAGGCGCGGCGCTTTAAGTTGGTGGAAGCGTGTTCGTCGTAGCTGAGCGTGAAATCTGTCAGGTTGTCAGAAGCGCGGCCCGGCTTCACCTTGGCAGCGTCATGAAATCAACGCTCTCCGTGGAAACGGCAACGCAACTCGCGGTCTTTCTTGAAAATCGTCCGGGTGCCCTTGCCCGCGTGTGCGAAGCGCTCGCGCAGTCCGAAATTAACATTCACGCACTCGCCACTTCCGACACAGTGGATCATTCGGTTGTGCGCATGGTGGTGAGCGATCCAACTAAAGCACTCATGCTCTTCGGCGGGACCGGCACCCTCGCGCTCGAATCGGAAGTGCTCATGATCGAAGGCACGAACCAATCGGGTACGCTTGGAAAAATCGCCGAGCGGCTGGCGAAGGCCAACGTCAACATCGAATACGCTTATCTCGCGGCCAGCCCGAAAGCGGAAAAAGGACTGATGATTCTGCGTCCGTCCAATCTCGAAAAAGCCCAGCGCGCGCTGAGAGATTTGTAACGCTTAAAAGCGAATTCACGGGCGCGGGCCGGTGGCAAGAGATAAAAAATTGGGTCACGCCATTTCGTTTAATGCATTGCCAACGTGCACTCTCCATGTTGGATAGAAACTCGCGCTTATGACTCCGGTAAAGACCTGGCTCGGCTATCCGTATCCGCTCGGTGCGACCTGGCTGGGTAACGGCGTCAACTTTGCGGTGTTTTCCGCGTCGGCGACGAGTGTCGATCTTTGCTTGTTCGACAGTCTCGATGCGCAACAAGAAAATATTCGCGTTCCAGTGACAGAACAAACCGATCAGGTTTGGCACATTTTTCTTCCCGATGTGAAGCCGGGGCAGCTTTACGGTTACCGGGTGAGCGGGCCCTACGAACCCGAGCACGGCTTGCGTTTTAACAGTTCGAAGTTGTTGATCGATCCATACGCGAAGGCGATAGCGGGCGAGATCATCTGGGCGGATGAGATGTTCGCTTACGTGGTCGGGAGCGAAGAGGAAGATCTTGCTTGCGACTTTCGCGACGACGCGTGGGGCATGCCGAAATCGGTCGTGATCGATAATGCGTTTGACTGGGCCGATGACAAGCGGCTGGCCACACCATTGCCCAGCTCGATCATCTACGAACTGCATGTGAAAGGATTCACGAAACTTTGGCCGGATGTTCCGGAGGAATTGCGCGGTACGTATGCTGGAGTCGGCAGCGCGGCAGCGATCAAATATTTTAAAGAGCTCGGCGTCACTGCGGTGGAATTGCTGCCGGTGCACGCGCACATCGACGACAAGGCATTGGGCGACCGCGGCCTGACGAATTATTGGGGCTACAACACGATCGGTTTTTTTGCGCCGCACGCCGAATACTCAAGCAGCGGCCAAACGGGCGAACAGGTCAGCGAGTTCAAATCGATGGTGCGCAATCTCCACGCTGCCGGTCTCGAGGTGATTCTCGACGTTGTCTACAATCACACTGCGGAAGGAAATCATCTCGGGCCAACTCTTTGTTTCCGCGGCGTCGACAACGTGGCGTCTTACCGGTTGCTCTCCGAAAATCCGCGCTTCTATCTGGACTACACCGGCACGGGCAACACCGTCGATACGCTTCACCCGCGGACGTTGCAGCTCATCATGGATAGCTTGCGCTATTGGGTGCTTGAGATGCATGTAGATGGTTTCCGTTTCGATCTCGCGACGGCGCTCGCGCGCGATGGCACCGGCGTGAACAAGTTTCACGCTTTTTTCAAAATCATCCGGCAGGACCCGGTGCTTTCGCAGGTGAAGTTAATCGCGGAACCGTGGGACGTTGGTGACGGCGGTTATCAGGTGGGAAATTTTCCCGTGCCCTGGTCGGAATGGAACGGGAAATATCGCGATGCGGTGCGCAGTTTCTGGCGAGGCGACGAAGGCCACCTCGGCGAGATCGCATATCGGCTCACTGGCAGTCCCGATCTTTATCAACATGACGGCCGTTGTCCCTATGCGAGCGTCAACTTCGTGACGGCGCACGATGGATTCACCTTGAACGATCTGGTTAGTTACGATGAGAAACATAACGAAGCGAACGGGGACGGAAATCGCGATGGCGACGACAATAATCAATCGTGGAACTGCGGCGTGGAAGGCCCAACCGACGATCCCAAGATCAACATGTTGCGCCGCCGGCAACGAAGGAATTTTGTAACGACGCTGCTTTTGTCGCAAGGCGTGCCGATGCTCCTCGGCGGCGACGAATTTGGCCGCTCCCAAAATGGCAACAACAACGCCTATTGCCAGGACAACGAAATCAGCTGGATCAATTGGCAACGCGACGGAAAACAAAACCAACTGCTTGAGTTCACGAAAAAATTAATTCATCTGCGCAAAGATCATCCAGTCTTTCGGCGCCCAAAATTTTTCCAGGGCCGGCGGATTCGTGGCAGTGAGATCAAAGATGTGATGTGGTTCAATCCGGGCGGCAACGAAATGAGCGACGAGGAATGGTCTTCGCCGTTTGTGCGTTGCCTCGGGATGCTGCTGAGCGGCGATACCGCCGACGTGGTAAATTTCGAGGGCGAACCGATTCGCGACGACACCTTTCTCTTGCTGATCAATTCGCACTTCGAACCGATTCAGTTCGTCCTCCCGGGCCAGGAACATCTGGGCTGGGAGCTATTTCTCGACACGACAAACGAGGACGGCTTTTTGCGCGAAGCGCGTGGATTCGCTTCGGGTGACGATATCGATCTTGCCGAGCGCAGCGCGTGTTTGCTGCGACTCACCAGCGGCGAACAAGCGAAGGCGCGCGTCGAATCGTGGAAGAAACGCCATCTCGAGCTTCCGCCCGCGGTCAGTGCGGAAGAAGAACGGGCCGGCCGAAAAACATCCGACGCGTAAGATCGACATGAAAATTTGTGACCGCGATCTTGTCGCGAGAAACGAATTAGTTATAGAAATGCGGATGCGCCCTTCTTTCTCCGCTGAGAGCCCTGGCTGGCAATTTCTCTTATGACACCAACCTCACTGATCGTCGTGGCAGACCGCGGAACGTTCAAAGCGTATCGTGTCGATGAAACGCCGACGCGCGGGCCAAGTTTGCATTTGATTCAGGCCTTCAACATTACTGATGCGCACGGCAAAATGATCGACAAAGTGACCGACCTCGCCGGGCGATATGCAGTTGCGGACGGCGCCGGCATTCACCACGGAGCGTCCACCGCTGATAGCAAATTGGAAACCGAGACCGATCGCCGGATTTATAAACAGCTGGCCGATCAAATCGTGAAAATCATCGAGCTCAGAGGCAAGGAGGGCTGGTCATTCGCGGCGCCGGCGGGGATCCATTCCGCGATTGTCGATCTTTTGCCGGGAAATGTCCGCGACCGGATCGTCGAGCACGTGAAATCGGATTTGGTGAAAACCGAGCCGGCGAAATTACCGGCGCATTTTCGCTCATTACGGCCGATCTAGATGTTTGGTCATTCCGAGCGGAGTCGAGGAATCCCGATGCGGGACCCGAATTATAGCTTCGCTGCATCCTCCGACTGCGCTACGCTTCGCTCAGGATGACAGTACTTTTAGTTCGCGCGTGCTTAACATGAAGGCGTAAGCTAACATAGAATCACCATGCAACTGCCGGTTAAAATCACTTATCGCGGGTTGGAAAAAACAGACAAGATCGACAATCTCATTTTGGATTACGCGGGGAGGCTCGAAAAATTTTGCGATCACATCAACCGCTGCGATATCGCGATCGAGCAAACCAATCACACCCACCAAAAAGGAAATCCGTATCGTTGTCGCATCGATGTCACCGTTGCCCGCGGCCATGAGCTCGTCGCCGATGAAAAACAAATGGACAACGGCTCCCACGAGCCGCTGAACAAAGTCATCCACGACGCCTTCAAAACGATGGAGCGCGAGTTGCGCCGCGTCGTCGACAAACAACGGCGCGACGTAAAGACCCACGCCGACTCACGTTCGCCGAAGTAAGATCGACAATCGAAAAGCAAGCCGTCCCGCCACACACGGCCGAGAGGGAGAGCAGATTATGCCGGCGCGCCGCCGAGGGCGCCGGGAAGCGGGGGCGCGACATCGGGGCCAATAACAACTTGCTTGGGTGGCTTTTCCGGCGGCATCTTTTGGGCCGGCGGTGGCGTGATGTTCGGTGGCGGATTGATTAACCGGCCATGCTGGATGATTTCTTTGATCTGCAAACCGTCGAGTGTTTCGTACTCAAGCAGCGCTTTGGCAATGACCTCGAGCTTGTCGCGATTCGCAATCAGCGTTTGCTTCGCCTTTTGATAAGCTTCATCGAGGAGCCGGCGCACTTCGTGATCGATTTGTTCGGCGGTGGCTTCGCTGTAATCGCGGGCCCGTGAAATGTCGCGACCGAGAAAAACGTAATCTTCGTGCTCGCCGTACTCGACCATGCCAAGCTTTTCGCTCATGCCCCATTCGCAAACCATTTTTCTCGCCATGGCGGTGGCCATCTTGATGTCGCCGGCGGCGCCATTTGTGACGTCGCCAAAAATAATTTCCTCGGCGACGCGACCGCCCATTTTTACCGTCAGGCTGGCGAGCAATTCGTTTTTGCGGTTGGTGTATTTGTCTTCTTCCGGCAACCACATTGTCGATCCAAGCGACGGGCCGCGCGGGATGATGGTGACTTTGTGAAGCGGTTCGGTGTGGGGCAAAAGTTCGAGCAACAGCGCGTGACCAGCTTCGTGATACGCGGTGTTCGTTTTTTCCTTTTCGCTGAGGGCGAGACTGCGGCGCTCCTTGCCCCAGCGGACTTTGTCGCGCGCTTCTTCCAATTCGGCGAGCGTGATTCCTTTTAACCCGCGTCGCGCGGCGAGCAACGCGGCTTCATTGATGACGTTGGCCAGCTCGGCGCCGGAATAACCGGGCGTGCCGCGCGCGACTACCGCAAGATCGACACCTTCGGCGAGTTTCACTTTCTTGGCGTGCACGCGCAAAATTTCTTCGCGGCCTTTTACGTCCGGCAGATTGACGGTGATTTGTCGATCGAAACGTCCGGGCCGCAGCAACGCCGGATCGAGAACATCGGGTCGGTTCGTCGCCGCGATAATGATGACGCCTTCCTGCGTATCGAAGCCATCCATCTCGACGAGCAACGCATTGAGCGTTTGTTCGCGTTCATCATGTCCGCCGCCGACGCCGTGGCCGCGATGGCGTCCAACCGCGTCGATTTCATCGATGAAAATGATGCAGGGCGCGGATTTTTTGCCTTGCTCGAACATGTCGCGCACGCGCGACGCGCCGACTCCGACAAACATCTCGACGAAATCGGAACCGCTGATCGAGAAGAACGGGACGTCGGCTTCGCCCGCGATGGCGCGCGCGATCAGCGTTTTGCCAGTGCCCGGAGGTCCGACGAGCAAAACGCCTTTCGGAATTCGTCCACCGAGTTTCTGAAACTTTTTCGGATCGCGCAAAAATTCGACCAGCTCCTGCACTTCATCTTTCGCTTCCTCGACGCCGGCGACGTCGCGGAAGGTGATCTTGTTTTTGTCACGCGCGAGCATGCGCGCTTTCGATTTGCCAAAATTGAGCGCGCCTTTTCCCGCCATTCGGATTTGCTGGCGGAAGAGGAAATAGAGGACGAGCAGAAAAAGGGCGATCGGTAGAAAACCGGCGACGGTTTGCGCGATAACGTTGGACTCGGTCCTGATCGCTGGCTGCATTCCGGCGGAGGCGAGTTTTTCCTGCAGGTTGGTATTGTAATTGAGGTAAATGGTGGTGCGAAACTTGATGGGCTGCGCGGGTTGCGAGCCGACGCTTTGCTTAAGGTAATAGCCGCTCAACGCCTGCGTCGCGCGACCTTCTTCCACAATAAGGGTAAGCGGAAAGTTCTTGTCGCTAACGATCTGCTTGCTGTCGAGCAGCTCGAGGAAACGATTATACGGGACCTCTTCCACCGGCTGCATCCCTCCGCGATAAAAGAGCATGGCGAGGGCAATAAAACCGAAGGCGATCGCGATGAGGATGACGCCGCGCCAGTTAAAATTGGGCTCGTTACCGCGGGATTTATTCTCCTTTTGAGAGTTGCGATCGGATTGAGGCATAAGGAATGCAGCGCGTTAATCGTCGGATAGAAACGCTAACATGAACAAATTGGCAATGCAAAGAAGCAGGAGCCGCGCCGCGATCTAAGATCGACATGGTGAGGCATTGAAGTGTTGAAGCGGAGGACTGCACATTGCGTCGCTCGTCGATTTCGGTAAAATTTCAACCCAAACATCAGCATGACGGAATTGGTGACAACGGTTGCAGATAAAATCGACCGCGCGGTGCAGCGCGTGACGCCGTTCGCCTATCGGGTGCGCCGGAGAGGTCGGCGTTGGGTGCGGCGCGCTTTGCGCAAGCCGCGCAGTGTATCGGAGGGACCGAATCTTTTGCCGTTGTTGATCCAGGTCCTGGCGAGTTTTTCGAAAGCCGACGGTGTTTTGCTCGAAGAGGAGATCGACTCGAGCCTTGGCTTCCTGCGCTACGATTATCCGGAAGCCGTTTACTCGGAGCTGCGGCAGCTTTTCCGGCAGGCGCTTTACGAGCAGCAGGACCTTTCCGCGATGGCGCAAAAGCTCGGCTCGCAGCTGAGCACGGAGCGCAAGATTATGCTCGGCGTTCAGCTTTACGACCTGATCTCGCAGGCCGGATTGAAGCAGGAACAGGTGGTCGCTTTTTACTCTTTCATGTCCCAGCTCGGCATGGCGGCGCAAGCGATCGACATTGTCTATCAACTCAATGCTTCCGAAGATTCCGATCCGTCGATTTACCAGCGCGGCGCATCGCCGCTGGAATCGCTTTCCTTCGGGACCAACGGCCATGCCGATGTAACGCTGAAAAGTCTGGGTGGAAACGATCGCCTCCTCGCGTTTCGTTATCACGATCTCATCCTGCTAAAAAATTACAGCGCGCAAAACGTTTCGGTCCGCGGCCGCCCGCTTGTGCGCGGCGGGTTTTGCCGCATTTACCCGGGCCAGCGCATCCTCGTTGGCGATCAGGTGCTCAGTTATCAAGAGTTGGCGCAATATTTTAACGCGAAGAAGAACGTCTCGCTGCCGCAGATCTTCATTCGGGTGAACAAGGACGCCGACGAAGTAGAACTGGAGCGTGCCCGCACGCGTGAAAGCGCGCTTGAAGTCACATTCGGCTTGAAGGTGCGGGTCAAGGCTTTGCGCGATGTGGATGCTGTGCTCAACGGAGTGAAATTGAAATCAGGCGCACAGGTGGAAGCGACTCTGGAAGATAAAATCCTATTTCACAACGACAGCGAGATGGACTTGCTCGATCTGCGCCGGCGCGCTCGCGCAATGGGGGGCCGATTTCAGTTGAAGGCGTCCAAGTCGGAGTATCTCGTCTCTAATAACCCAAGCTTACTCGAAGCCGACGATATCTTGCTTTCGCCGGGCACAAGCGGTGACGTTCTCCTGAAGATCTTTTGCGATTACGACAAACGCGTCGGTCAGCTGGAAGTGATGGAAGCCGACCGACCCATTCTGGTGGGCGAGACGCCGGTGCGAGTGTCTGCGCCGCTTCGGGACGGCGACACCATCCGGATCGACATCGGGCAATTTCTCCGCTGCAATTTTTCCGAACGCATCATTGAAGAAGAGCGCAACATTATTCGCAGCCTCGAGGTGCGCGAAGTCACGCATCGTTTCAGCAATGGCGAGATCGGTCTGGAGGGAATTTCCTTCGGTATCACTCGTGGCGAGCTGGTTTGCGTAATGGGCGCCAGCGGTTCGGGAAAAAGCACGCTCCTCTCAGTACTGGCGGGACAGCTCCAGCCAAGCAGCGGACAAGTCTTTCTGAACGGACAATCGCTTTACCCGAATCTCGACACACTCAAGCGTTATATCAGCCATATCCCGCAGGAAGATGCCTTCGACGAACATTTGACGATCGGGGAAAATTTACAATTCGCGGCCGCGATGCGTTCGCCGCATCTCTCACGACGCGATCGCATGCGCCGCCTGGAAGGAAAACTGGTGGAGCTTGGCCTGGGCGAGCGTCGCGACGCCGTGGTGGGCAGCGCGACGAAAAAAACGCTGAGCGGCGGCGAACGCAAACGTCTTAACATCGGCCTGGATATGATTGGCCTGTCGGATGTTTACCTTTTCGACGAACCGACCTCTGGCCTTTCCTCGAAGGATTCCGAGCACGTCATCGAGATCATTCGCGGCATGGCGCACAATAAGATCATCATCGTCACGATCCACCAGCCGAGCTCCAAACTTTTCCAGATGTTTCACAAAGCGATCCTGCTCGATAAGGGCGGGCGGCTTGTCTTTTTCGGCACGCCGACGGACATGCTTCGCTATTTTGCCGAAGCGGAACATCAACATCAGTTCGGCGCTGAGCTGGGAGCATGTCCCTCTTGCGGAACTACGCGGCCGGAATTTATTTTCGACGTTCTCGAAACTCCGCTGCGCGATTTAAGCGGCGACATTATTTACGAAGAAAATAACCGCGGTCAGCTTGTCGCCACCCGCCGTTACTCGCCGGATTTCTGGCGCGACAAATATGAAGCTTTTCGATTGATCCAGGACGTCAAACAAGTTTCGCTGCGGAGAGAACCGATCGTCCCGTTGCCTGCCGCGCCGGCGCAGAAAAAGCGACTGCCATTTCGCTGGCACGACGAGTGGACGCAATTTCGCACTCTCTTGCGCCGCTCCTTCGTTAGTAAACTTCGCAATCGCGCCAATCTCGTGATCACCATTGGCGTGGCGCCCGTTCTGGCGCTCCTTATCGCAACCATTCTGCGCTACTCGGACAGCGGGAAATACGATTTCGCCTCAGCCTATCACATCCCGACATTTCTGTTTCTCAGCCTGATCGTCGCGATGTTCCTTGGCCTAACCAATAGCGCCGACGATATCATTCGCGACCGGGCGGTGCTGCAACGCGAGCGCAACCTCGACGTTCGACTGCCCTACTACGTCGTCTCGAAAACGCTCACGCTCGGTGTCTTCGCCCTCGTTCAGTCTGTGCTCTTTGTTTTGATCGGCAATTACGTCCTGGAAATACGGGGGATGTTTTGGATCGATCTGGGCATTATGCTTATGACCGCGATGGGCGGCGTATCGCTCGGCCTCCTCATTTCGTCGCTCGTCGCCGATCCGAAAACGGCGGCTAACATCGTCCCGCTTGTCCTCATTCCGCAGATCATCATGGGCGGCGCACTCATTAAATACGAGGACATGAACCGAAATCTCGCGCTGCTTTATTCGCTCACCCACTGGTTCTCCGAGCACCCGACCAAAGAGCAAAGCAAAAAAATGGAAAGCAAGCTGCAGGTACCCTTCGTCTGTCAATTTATCGCCATGCGCTGGTCGTACGAAGAGCTCGTCGTCGCACAAGCCAAGCTCAATCCTTTAACGCGGCGGCAAGACCGCGCTAATGACGAAATTCAACGCCTCGCACCGAAAGTCAGCACGCCGGAGCAACGAAAGCGGCTCGACGATCTGAAAGAAACACTGGCCGTTCTCTCCGGTCTGGAAGCGAAATCCGCCAGTGAGCTTGATCATTATCTCGGCTTGCTCGATCAAATTTTGGACATTCAACGGCCGTTCGACCGCGCTCTTTTCAAAGATGCGGCCGGCCCGGTCACAGCCGAGCAGGTTTATACGAACCAAAAGGTCTCCGACCTGATCTCGAACGCCGAGATGGAACAAAGCGATTATCGCCGCGGCAGCCAGCCAAATGTTTTCTTCGGCGCGCAAAAGCGCTACCTTGGCATCAACGTGAGCGTTTTCGTTTTCAATACGATCGTTTTGATTGGATCGATGCTCGGCTTACTCGTCTTATTGAATTGGATTTTACGCAGGCAACTTGAGGTGCGAAGGAGTTGAGATGAAACGAAACAAGAAAGGAACGCGCCTGATCGTTGCGGCGAGCGAAACTGATCCGGACATGCTTTACGCGACGCGTTTCTTCGCGCCCGATCCGTTCATTTTTCTGCAACGCAACGGCAAACACACGCTGGTGTTGAGCGATCTGGAGATCGGTCGCGGCCGCCGGCAAGCCAAGGCCGATGAATTTGTTTCCTTCAACCAGCTCGAACGCGAAGTGCAGGGAAAATCGAAAAACGCTCCGCCTTATGAAAAAGTTCTCAGCCATTTTCTCCGGAAGCGCGTTGTAAGATCGACAATCGTTCCGGCAAATTTTCCGCTCGGCTATGCGCAGGAACTCGCCGCCAATAAAATTCGATTACGGGCGACGAAGGGACTCTTTTGGCCCAAGCGTGAGGCCAAGTCCGACCAGGAAATTGAGATGATCGGTCGCGCCTTGCGAATTACCGAAATTGGACTGAAGCGCGCCGTCGAAGTGCTCGCAAGATCGACAATCACTCGCGGAAAAAAATTACGCTGGTCGGGCAAAACTCTGACCTCGGAAATGTTGCGCGCAGAGATTGATTCCGCAATTTTGCGCGCTGGCGGAACGCCCACCGGCACGATTGTCGCCGGTGGCGACCAGGCTTGCGATCCGCACGAGCGCGGCTGCGGCCCGCTTTACGCGAACTCATTGATCATTCTCGATGTTTTCCCGCGCGACGCCAAAACCGGATACTTCGGCGATATGACGCGCACGGTTTTGCGCGGACGTGCCAGCGAAGCACAGCGAAAACTTTGGGAGACAGTGAAAGCCGGTCAGGCGCTCGCGCTAAAAAAAATCAAGGCCAGCGTCGATGGAATGACGATTCACAAAGCGATCCAGAATTTGTTTCGCGAGCGCGGATTTCCCACCGAAGTGCGGAACGGAAAGAACGTCGGATTTTTTCACGGCACCGGGCACGGACTCGGGCTTGAGATTCACGAATATCCGCGTTTACAAAAAGTGACTTTGAAAGATCGACAAGTATTGACGGTCGAGCCGGGACTTTATTACCCGGGCCTTGGTGGGGCGCGCCATGAAGATGTGGTGGTTGTGACAAAAATTGGTTGCAAGATCCTTTCGCGATTTCCGAAAAAATTGGAAATCTGAGTAGCAGCTGTATTTCGCTTCGCTCGGCTCAGGCTGACAACGCGGATGCTGAAATGAACGAAGCGCGCACTTGAACGTCTAATTGGAGCAGACACACTTAAGACAGAAATGTTCTATCCATACGGTTTTGGACATCATTGGCTTCTCTACATCGGCGTGCCCCTGATCATCGGTCTTTGGGCGCAGGTTCGCGTCAGCAGCGCGTTCAGCAAATGGGGAAAAGTGCGCGCGAGTTCCAACATCACGGGCGCGGAGTGCGCCCGCGAGATTTTGCAGGCGGCGCAAATCCATGACGTCGATGTTATGGAGACGAATGATTTTCTCGGTGATCATTACGATCCGACGCGCAAAAAACTTTGTCTTTCGAGCAATGTTTACAACACGCCTTCAGTCGCCGCTCTCGGCATCGCTGCTCATGAGACCGGTCATGCCATCCAGCATGCCAAAGCCTACGCGCCGCTGAAGGCGCGCATGGCTATTGTCCCGGTCACGATGGTCGCTTCGCAGATGCTGCCGTTCGTCATTTTCGGCGGTTTATTTTTTCATATCACCGGCCTGATCACGCTCGGCATTTATTGCTATGCCATCCTGCTGGCATTCCAATTGGTTACGCTGCCGGTGGAATTTGATGCCTCGCGCCGGGCGAAAATCATTTTGCAGCAAATGGGGATTGTGCAGCCGGGCAATGAAGTGGCCGGTGTAAACAAGGTTTTGAACGCGGCCGCGCTCACTTATGTGGCGGCTTTCATTGCGGCACTCGGGAACTTGCTCTGGCTCCTTTCAATGCGAGATCGTCGGGACTGAGCCGCGCGCCGTTGAAAAAGATGAATCCTTCGGTCGCATTGCCCGCTCGCCGCATTTCGGATTTGTTGTCGTCCGGTGTGGAGGCTCGTGTTAAAGCTAAAAGGCAGCGCATGGACAAGCCACGAACCGATGAAGATCAACAATTGGTCGCGCGCACGCAATCGGGTGATCCCGGCGCCTTCGACCAGTTGGTCGTGAAATACACGCCGCGTCTCTACGGTTTGGTTTACAACATGACCTCGAACCACGAGGACACGAACGACCTTTTGCAGGACGTTTTTTCCAAGGCCTACAAGGCAATTCGAGGTTTTCGCGGCAAGTCGTCGTTTTACACGTGGGTCCACTCGATCGCGGTGAACATGACGCTCAATTTCTTAAAAAAACGCGGCCGCCGTTTTCAACTGAGTCTGGATGATGTCGATGCCAGCATTCAGAACGACAAGGAATTTCTCGAACTGACGGCCACGAGTAGTCCGGTGCGTGAGGCCGACCTCTCCGAACTGCAACGAAGATTGAACGAGGCCATGATGAAATTGTCTGATGAACACAGAGCCGTGGTCACCATGTTCCACATTCAAGGAATGCCGCACGCAGAGATCAGTAAAATCTTGCGTGTCTCGGAGGGAACGGTACGTTCGAGACTCTTTTACGCGAATCGGCAGTTGCAAAATTATTTGGACGAATTTCGGAGGAACCCCGTTGCTTAAAATGGCGCAGCGATGAACGAATTTGACGACAACGAGATTGCAACGCTGCTTCGGCTGAAACGGCACGAACAGCCGCCGCCAGGTTATTTCGAGAATTTCCTGCACGAATTTCATCGCCGCCAGCGTGACGAGCTGCTCCGTCAGCCGCTCTGGCGCATCTGCATGGAGCGAACGCACGATTTCTTTTTCCGACTAAATGTCTCTTCCCTGACCTCTTATCCGGCTGCGGTTGCGGCGGTCCTGATCTGCGCGGCGGTCATATCGCTTAGGATTTATCAGGGGCCGGAGACGAGGCGGTCATATCGCTTAGGATTTATCAGGGGCCGGAGACGACCGTCGCGGTCCAAAGTCAGCCGGCATTGTCGGCGACTGCGAATGGAGAAGGACAATGGACGTTGTCGTCCCCGGTAGCCACGCGCGTCTTCAGCACGCAGCCGCTTCGCAATTTAAGTGAAAGCGCACAGACTCACTCCCGCGGTCGCGGGACGCCGCCGCGCTACGTGCTCGACAGCGTTCCCGTGAGTTATGAGGCGACTTTCAAATTTTAGTCGCGTACCGGAATTTCTTTTCCGGTTTCAGTTGGCGTCAATCTCCGGACTCATCTTCGCGCTGATTTTCTTTGCGGCGCCCGCTCTGCTTCGGGCTCAAGAACAATCCGCTGCGACCATCAGCCGCCAGGTCAAGGACGTCTTTGAGCGCGTTGAGAAGGCGGTTGTGAAGATTCACGGGGTCGACGAGCACTGCGAAATTTCTGGCACTGGATTTTTTGTCGACCCAACCGGAACGCTTTACACATCCTATACGGTGGGCGGGGAAGCAGGAAATTTCACGATTGAGTTTGAGGGCAAAAAATATCCGGCGCGGCAGATTCTGGCCGATATCCGCAGCGGCATGGCGATGCTAAAAGTAGATGTTGCGACGCCTGCGTTGCCGATCGGAAAATCCGAACAACTCGAAGTCGCGACACCGGTTGTCACCATCGGTTACCCGCTCGATCTGCCCGAGACGCCCAGTTTCGGCATGATCGCCGGCTTCGATCGAAAATATCTGGGGCGGTATTTTTCGACGACGCACTTGCGCGTCAATCTGCCGACCCAGCGCGGAGAAGCCGGCTCTCCGCTTTTGAACTTGCAGGGCGAGGTGGTCGGCATCCTGGTCAGCAGCCTCGAAAATAATTCCGCTTGTTACGCGCTGCCGATCGATGCCGCGGAAAAGATCCGGGCTGACTTCGTCCGTTTCGGCGAGGCGCGCCACGGCTGGATCGGCATCAATGTCTCCGAAGCGGAGACCCCGGTAGAAGGCTCGCGCGCGGAAATGACCAAGATTATGGAGGGCACGCCGGCGGCGGACTCTGGCATCAAGGCCGGTGACATTCTCTTGCAAGTGGGACGGAAAAAAGTACGCGAACCCGAGGATGTGCTGGACGCTTCGTTTTTCATTACCGCCGGCGACACCGTGCCCATCACAGTGATGCGTGGAAACGAGAAGTTGACCTTCAACGTCCAGGCCGATTTTCATCCGGCCAGTCAGCATCCGCCCTTAATTGCCGCGCCGACGATGAATCAAGCGATTCCGCTCAAACTCGATTCCGAGGTGCAACGCAGGCCGTAGCCGCGCGCCCCGAAGTGCACTCAACCCGCCAGCATTTTCCGAAACGTCGCTTCATCGAGAACGCGAACGCCCAGTTGTTTCGCCTTCGCCAGCTTGCTGCCTGGCTCTTCGCCCGCGAGGAGGTAACTCGTTTTTTTGCTCACACTTGTGCTCACTTTGCCGCCGCGCTGGATAATCATCTCCGCAATTCCATTGCGCGGTTCGCTCAACGTTCCCGTTACCACCCATGTCGATCCTGCAAACGGCGAATCGGCGCTCTGTACGCGCCGCGGTTCGATTTGTGGACGCACGCCGAGCTGTTCAAGTCGCTCAACCATTTTTCGATTTCGTTTTTCCTGAAAAAATTGCTCAATGCTTCGACCAACGACTTCGCCCACATCCGGAATTCGTTGTAACTCCTCGGCCGACGCTTCCATCAATTTTTTCAGGCTGCGAAAATGTTCGGCCAACGCGCGTGAGGCGCTTTCGCCGACGTGCAAGATTCCCAATCCAAAAATCAGCCGCCAAAGCGGGCGCGTTTTGCTGCGCTCAATTGCCTGCAACAGATTGCCGATGCTTTTCTCGCCCATCCTTTCCAAGATCGACATCTTGTCCGCGGTCAGCGCGTAAATGTCGCTCACCTCGCGCACCAGCGCGCGACGGACGAGCTGTTCCACCATCATTTCGCCGAGACCCTCGATGTCCATTGCGCTGCGTGACGCAAAATGCTCGATCCGTCGTTTCAATTGCGCCGGACACTGACTGTTGATACAGCGCACCGCGACCTGGCCTTCGTCCTTCACCACTTTGCCGCCGCAGACCGGACACGCGCTCGGCATGCGGAATTTTTTTTCCTTTCCGGCGCGCGCTTCGGTTTTGACTGCGACAACCGCCGGAATCACTTCACCCGCTTTTTCGATCACGACCGTGTCACCGATGCGAATATCTTTGCGTTTGATTTCATCTTCGTTGTGCAACGTCGCGCGACTGACCGTGCTTCCGCTCACGAGTACCGGTTCGAGCACAGCGACGGGCGTTAATGTTCCGGTGCGTCCGACTTGCACGACGATGTCGATCAAACGCGTTTTCACCCGTTCGGCTTCGTACTTGTAAGCGATCGCCCAGCGGGGCGATTTTGCAGTGAAGCCCAGCCGCTGGCGTTGCCCGAATGAATCCACTTTCACCACTGCGCCATCGGTTTGATAAGGAAAATTGTGTCGGATGCGATCGAGTTCGTGGATCGCTTCCAGGATTTTCTCGACCGAATCTGCGCGCCAAAACTTCTCCGTCGCAGAGAAGCCAAGCTTCTTCAGGAACGCAAAAATCTTCGAGTGAAGATCGACATCTACTCCTTCCGTCGCACCCGTCCCGTAAAACACCACGCCGAGCGGACGCTGCGCCACGATGGCCGGATCGAGTTGCTTGAGTGAACCGGCCGCTGCATTTCGCGGATTCGCGAACAAAGGCAACTCCGCTTTTTCTCGTTCCTCATTCAATTTTTCGAAACCGCGTTTGTCCATGTAAACCTCGCCGCGCACTTCCAGAAGTTTCGGTGCCGCTCCACGCAATCGTTCCGGCACTTCGCGGATCGTCCTGATGTTTTGCGTGATGTCGTCGCCCACCGTCCCGTCGCCGCGCGTCGCCGCGTAACGCAAAGCGCCATTTTCGTAAAGCAATGAAACCGCCACGCCATCCACTTTTGGCTCGATCACCACGGGAATTTTTTCGTTCGGCAAAAGACGCGTGATGCGCGCGTAAAAATTGGTGACTTCTTCTTCCGAGTAGGTGTTGTCGAGACTAAGCATCGGTGCGCGATGCTCGATTTGCGCGAATGCCGTTAGCGGTTTGCCGCCGACCCGCTGCGTTGGCGACTCTGGGGTCGCGAGTTGCGGGAAACGGCTTTCAAGATCGGCAAGCTCGGCGTAGAGCGAATCGTATTGGCGGTCGCTGATTGTGGGGGCCGCTTCTTCGTAGTAACGCCGGTTATGCTCTTCAATCTGTTCCCGCAGCTGCGCCACGCGCTTTGCGGCTTGCTTCTCGCCCGCAGTCATAATGGATGATACAAATAACTGTAGCGGCGGTCTATGACCGTCGCACGTATTGCGGAGAATCTTGCGACGGTCGCAGACGGCCGCTACAAAATTAAGTCGATGGGAAACAATCCCGAGAAAATCCTCGGTGTCGAAGGCGGTGGAACCAAGACTGCGTGGGCGTTGGTTGAGCGCGACGGCCAGGAACTGCACATTCTCGATCAGGGAAAACTACCGCCATCGAATTTTCGACTGGCCACTCCCGATCGTTTGCACGCGATTTTTTCCGAGCTGCCAAAGCAAATTGATCGCGCCGGTATTTTTCTGGCCGGCTGCGGGACGGCCGAAGATCGACAATCACTCGCTAATCTTTGCACGGAGATTTGGCCAGGCGCGAAGATCACTACCGGAAGCGATCGTGATTCCGGTCTCGCCGCTGCGCTCGGGCATGGCGATGGGATTGTGCTGAACGCTGGGAGCGGCTCATCCGTCACCGGGCGTCGCGGCGACAAGATCGAGAACGCGGGAGGGTGGGGACATATTCTGGGCGATGCCGGCGGCGGATATTTCCTCTCCGTTCAAGCCCTGCGCCTCATTTTGCGCGAATACGATCTGCATCGCGGCGAAGTGCAATTCACAACAAAAGTTCTGCAGGCCCTTTCCTTGAACAACTTGGACGAGCTCGTTCGCTGGGCGCAAACCGCCGATAAAATGGAGATCGCGATGTTGGCTCCAGTTGTTTTCGAAGCGGCTGCTAACGGTGACGCGCGGGTTCTGGAAATCATCGAGGAAGGCGCGCGATGCCTGAGCGAGTATGTCGAAGTTGTCGCGACACGCCTTCACCTGCTCGCGCCGAAGGTGATATTGCTCGGCGGTCTATTTCAGCGGGATTCGATCTATACCCATGCCTTTCGCCGCAGACTCAAAAAGAACCTGCCCGACGCGCGCGTGGCAACGGCGGAGCGCGCGCCGGAATTGGGCGCAGCCTGGCTGGCCGCGGAAATGAACGACCATGCCACGGTCCGAACGCGCAGTGACCAGGATGAGATCGACAATCTCGCGGCCGCGCTCACTGAACAGCGCAATCCGCGCTCGGAGAATCTCGAAAGGATGAGCGCGCGCAATCTGGTTGAGCTTTTTGTCGATGAAGAAAAGTTTGTTCAGGAAGCATTGCGAGGCGCGATTGTCGATCTTGCCAGGGCGATCGAGATCGTGGCAGGGGCGCTGCGCAAACGCGGCCGCTTGTTTTATGTCGGGGCCGGAAGCAGCGGACGGATCGGCATGCTCGATGCGAGCGAGATTCCACCGACGTTTGGGGCATCCTCCGATCTTGTTCAGGGCATTATCGCCGGTGGGATGAGAGCGCTTTACCGGAGTGTCGAAGGCGCGGAAGACGAAGAGAGCATCGGTGCGCTCGCCATCACAGAGCGCGCAATTAAAAATGTCGATGTTGTTATCGGGATCACGGCGAGCGGTCGCACGCCTTTCGTCCTCGGCGCACTGGCGCGGGCGAGGTCGTTAGGCGCAAAAATTATTCTGCTCACTTGCAATCCGGAGCGCTCCGTAAAAGTAGATGTCGATCTTGCCATTGATCTCGCGGTCGGCCCGGAAATTCTCACGGGCTCGACAAGATTAAAGGCGGGCACGGCGACAAAGGTCGCGCTCAACATCATCAGCACGGGCGCAATGGTCGCGCTCGGCAACGTGCGCGGCAATTTGATGATCGATCTTCACGCCTCGAGCACGAAGCTGCGCGACCGCGCAGTGCGCGTGGTCGCGGAACTCGCAAACTGCGATTACAAATCGGCTCGCGAGCGGCTTGAAGACAACGGCTGGAATTTGCGCGCCGTTGTCGGCAAGATCGATCAGTAACAGGATCGAGAATCGCTGTGGCCGATTTTATGCGAGTTACTGAAAATGGAGGATGCATTTGGAAAGCATTTGGACTTGAAAGTTTTCATTCGATAAGCGCACTGTTGCAGCGCGGCGCGAAAGAAGTTAGAAACCTCAACCGAAAGAACTCTATGCTCTGGACTATATTTGTTATTCTACTGGTGCTTTGGCTGCTTGGGTTGGTCAGCTCCTACACGCTGGGTGGCTTCATTCATCTCCTTCTTGTTATCGCCCTCGTGGTTTTAATTATTCAATTGCTCCAAGGCCGGCGCCCACTCTAAAATCGCGTTCATGAAACCGGCTGGGATCGTCGGCATTATTCTCATTGCCATTGGCATTATTGCGCTGGCCTATGGCGGATTTACCTATACGAAACGGGAGAAGGTGATTGATGCCGGGCCGCTTCAAGTCAGCGCCGACAAAGAGCACACGGTTCCATTTCCGCCGATCTTGGGCGGTATCTGCCTGGTCGGCGGGATTGTGCTGGTAGTGGTCGGCAGCCAGAAGGCCTGATTGCGGGATCTAACCGCCTGCTTTGAGCACGGCGAAGGTCTTGCTGCCTTTACGGTCGAGGTAGAGAAGAACGCCGCGCTTCGGATCGACTTTGGTCAGCGCTTCGCGAAAACCGGCGACATTGTTGACCGGTTTGCCATCCACTTCGGTAATGATGTCTTCGCGCTGAATGCCTTGTTGCGCGGCGAGGCTGTTGTCATCCACGCCCGTCACAATGACCCCTTGCTGAACATCGAGATGAAGGCGTTCGGCAACTTCCCTGGTCAAATCCTGCACTTGCAATCCAAACTTGCCGACATCTTCCGGTTTTGGCTGGCCCGGCTGGATGGGTTGGTTTGAAACGCGAGCGATCTCACTTGGCAGTTCGCCAGTCTTAATCGGGATCTTCATCGTCTGACCTTTTCGCCAGACGGTCAGCTCGACATTTTGACCGATCTTCTTTTTCAGAATCTCGTGTTGCAGTTGTGAATCGGTGCTCACCGGCGTCCCATCGACATTTGTGATGACGTCAAATGGACGCAGATCGCTTTTAGACGCGGGTGCGTCCGCCTCAATCGTGCGCACCACCACGCCTTTCTCGACGCCTTTGAACAACTCGCGGATGGAAGGATCGTCGCCGAGTGATTCGATGCGAATGCCGAGCCAGGGTCGCACAATTTTGTGACCGGCGATCAGCTCGTTACCGATCTCTTTTGCCATGTTAATGGGGATCGCGAACCCGAGCCCGCGATTCAATCCATTGATGAGCGCGTTCATCCCAATCACTTTGCCGTCGATGTCGCACAGCGGGCCGCCGCTGTTGCCCGGATTGATCGACGCGTCGGTCTGCAAATAATCCGAGATCGAGTAACCGCCGGTCGCGAACAATTTGCTGCGGCCTTTCCCGCTGACGACGCCGTAGGTAAACGTGTAATCGAGCTTGAACGGCGCGCCGATCGCGAAGGCGAACTGGCCCACGCGCACCGCATCGCTGTCACCGAGTTGCACAACCGGCAAATCTTTCGCGTCGACCTTGATCACCGCAATATCAGTCTTCTCATCCGTGCCGACGATCTTCGCCGGAAATTCCCGTCCGTCTTTCAATTTCACCTCGACCTTCTCGGCGGCTTCCACCACGTGAAAATTTGTAAAGATGTAGCCGTCCGGCCGGACAATGAACCCCGAGCCTTCGCTCTGGATGGGTTGAAAATTTCCCGGATTTCGCTGGGGATTATTTTCGTCCGGCGGACCCTGAAAAAACAGGTCATCAAAGGAGGAGCCTTCGTTGCCGTCGTTCTTCTTCGTTATTTCAATGATGACCACGCTCGGCGCGACCATCTCGAAAACCTTGGCAAATGCGTTATTGAGTTGATGCACCACATCCTTGCCAGCCTCCGCCGCCGCGGCTGGCACCGTCGCCGTCGGCGCGACCTCCGGTTGCGCCGCAAACGATGTACTAAGTGCGGCGCATATAATCAAAATGGATAAACGCATTGGTTGCAACTTGGACAGCATTGAACACGCAATGTTCAACTGGCCGCGTCCACTCCCCGCTTGTGCGAAGGTGGGGTCGCACTTCGATCCGGTCCCTTTTCAGCCACTGGATAAGGGTCATATAATTTGCGACCAGCCCTTGCATATGCGTGCATCGCGGAGGCGAAGCTTTTTCCAAGGCGGATTCGTACTTTTGATATTGCTGTGGGCGACAGCGATTGCACCCGAACCCGGTGCGCGCATCTCGATTACGCCGGCCGATCTGGTGCGAGCCGTCACGACCAGTCGCGCGTCTCTGATTGAACTGTGCCTGATCGAACATGTCGATCCAAACGGACGCGACGCGCACGGCCAGACGCCATTGCTGATCGCCATGTCACAGCAGAATTGGAAGCTGGCGCGGCGGTTCATCGATATCGGCGCGCTCGTTGACATTGCGGATAAAAAGGGGTTCACGCCGCTGATGGCGGCGGCAATGCACGGCAACCTCGAAATGTTCCGTTCGCTACTGGCACACTCAGCCAATCTCCACGCGGAAACGCGTTGCACGGATGGCCGGGATCTTTTGGGAATGGCTCTTGATGGAAGTAACTCG